>Ga0055584_100001891_pt1 | contig 20601 bp, 19 predicted proteins | sample OSDHelmetaG_FD_58716 | JGI IMG/M metagenome (GOLD analysis project Ga0055584, IMG submission 58716) | Pelagic marine sediment microbial communities from the LTER site Helgoland, North Sea, for post-phytoplankton bloom and carbon turnover... | ecosystem: Environmental > Aquatic > Marine >...
CACAAGCGGCAGCCTGATTCCAAATATTCAATTTCTCATTTATTATCCGTGAAAATCCGTTTTCTCCGTTTCATCCGTGTTCTATTTCTACCGTTACTCATTGTGTCAATGGACTCACGCAAAACTCATCTTGCCAAACTCTCCCTGCCAGAGTTAGCGTTCGTGGTTCGATGATGTTGACTGTGGTGTGATCGGTGGTGCATTTCATGCACCCTACGAATCACTGGTGGCTCAGTAGGGTGCACGCAGTGCACCACGAAATAGATCAATCATCAACTCGATCTTTGGCAATTAGAACGTCATGACAACTCGCGGATAGCCCGGCTTGCTCGCGCAAGCGGCTCAAAACCAAATAACGTGTTGAACAATGGCGACCGCTGCAACGTGAAAAAGGACACTATTTCGCGTGGCGTGGAAAATGCGCACCGACATTGGGGCGTTTTTTCACTCCGAACGCGATTTGACGCAAATCGAACGAAGCCAAGAACTTGCTCAAGAGTATACAAGATTCGGAATCAAGATTTGGGAAGATATGATTTCAAGATTCGGAAATAGCCCCCCCCAAATCATCGAATCTTCGAATCTTGAATCGGCGGTTGAGTGTTCAGAAACCAAGGTCAAATTCTTGAAGAATCTGATCGAGTGTGTCCTCAGAGGTCGATTCACTTGCTCGCAGGATGCTCGGGAACGTCCATCATTGACCGCTCGACTCGTACTATTGAAGTCTCCAACGAAAAAACGCCCCGCACCTCCTGTGCAGAGCGTCTTAAAGACAGCAACCAAGCTGTCGTGAATCAAGCCGAGTCAACGATCAATAAAAGATACCGACCCAGTAATCGCGACCATTGATCATCATATAACCGAACCCCACATAGTTTGCTCGCTTAAGCATGATGCCGTGATGGGCGGGAGAGCGAATCCAACCATTAATCGCATTTTGAGCAGACCCTGGACTGTAGAAGATAATCTCAGGATAGCCGAATCGGCTGTGCTGATAGTAGCCCGTTTTCGCCATCCACTCGGCATGTTCCTGTGCCTTCAAGGTGAGGTAAGGATCGAGTTCGACCGGGGCACGGTTGTATTTTGCACGGTGCGTATTGGTCAGGTCGAGCAATTTTTGAATGACAGGATGTTCTGTCACCCAAGCGTGATCTTCAGGAGGAACATAAGTTCCCGGACGAGCATCTGCCAGCGATGTAGACGAGGAAATCACCAATCCCAATATTATTGTTAACGCGAATCGACACATAATCACTCCTTTGTTGCAAACTGCGGGAACCCCGATTCATTGAGATTAACTGGACCCGACAGTGAGTGGTCCGATTCGGGGTAAAAGCGCCCCCGCGTCTTGCGGAGGTCTCATACCGGTTGCGTCGTGCATCCTTGTGAAGATGATCCTGACTTGGATTGATAGTGGATTCAAGAGTGAGAAAGGCCCGTTTTCAGACTATTTTTGTGGCACACTACTTGAGGTTAGAAAATCAGGATCTGGCCTCAAATCTCGGCGAACGTGAATCCCCTAACACACATGAAGTCATGCACTTAGGGAATCTCTGAGAATCAATCATTCAGGAAGAATTCAGCATATGTTGATGTGATCGCTCTCAGGAATCTTTCGCGCAATTTCGCAATGAAATGTAGGGAAATTCCTGACTCGCCCCTCCCAGTGAACGCCAAACTGCTGTCAGCATTCACCTTGTGGCACATCAAGAATTTCAGCCGTTGTACGATCAATTGTCGCACAGAGTGCATCCAGATTAAGGTCATCCAAATCGAGGCCAAAGGGCTCTTCGACGGCATCGGCAATCGATTCCAGACCAAACATGATGTAGGTGACGATCATACTGATGGGGACTGTCAACCATTGAAGGTCCTGCACCAGTCCCCAGGGAAGCGCCAGCAGATAAAGAGTCAGACATTTGATGGCGTAGGACCGATAGGAACCGGCAATCAAGGTATTGCGGATTCGTTCACAACCACCACAGACATTCAAGAACTCGTGCAGATCGGTATCGATGACAAGTAGTTCTTGTGGAGATATTCGTTGTTCCATTTCCCACTGTTTGACGGAATCATAAATTTGACCGCTGATCCATGCCGGAACATGCTCGGGAGAAGAGGTGGTCTCCGACCAACCGGGAAGTTCATTCAGTTGGACTCCGTCCCGAAGATGCGATTTGAGTGCATAGGCAAACCCGGAGATTTCCAGATGAAGTTTTTGTCGCTCGGCCAGATCCGGTTTGGCGAAGGTTCGACATTTGATCGCAAGATTGCGGCTGATGTTGACCAATTTCCCCCAGATCGTTCGTGCTTCCCACCACCGATCATATGCACGATTCGTTCTGAAGACCAAGACCAGAGAGAGCACCAAGCCGAGAACTGTGAAAACGTCCGAAGGTATGTCGGCAAATGTTTCGTAAGGAGAGTACTCTTTGAAAACCGGAATGAGGCTGTACAAACCAACGAGCAATGCAATCAGCCAGACACGCACCAGCATCACCATTGTTTTGATGAGTCGAACAAAATCGAATTTGCGAATCGGCATCAATCAACTTTCAGCTTTCCAGTAGCGAAATAAGACATCAGTAGCTACACAAAAAAGAAGACTTTCTCAGCCGTCTTGCGCAGTAGCCATTCGCGGTCTGAATCAGAAAGTGTGTCGATGCGTTCGGTAATGAGTTTGATCGAATCAGAGTAGGTATTCTCACCCACCAGTTGATACGGAGAGTCGCTGGCCCACATCAGACGTTCGACTCCAAAAGAGTCAATCAACCGACTGATCATCGGAATGAGTTCCGTGTGCGGTGGTTCTTTTTTTCCTAAGGCGTAATATGCGGAGATCTTGACCGTCACAAACTGATGTCGGGCCAACTTACAGAGTTGATCGAGATCCTGCTTTCGTACCTTTCCATCAATTCCTACGCGGGCAAAGTGGTCGATGACGACGGGTGTTTCCGGGTAGTTTTCACACCACTCATCAATCGTGGGGAGATCTTCCGGGTTGATCAAACAGCACATATTTTGACGAGTTTTGGCGGCCATTTTCCACATGGCGTGCATACCGGGGTTATCGAGCCACTTCTCTCGACCGTACACGCTGGGTGTGATTCGAAATCCTGTCACCTTATGAGCCAGCAGTTTTTGCATGGTCACATCTGGCTGAGCGGTCATGTTGTCGACCATGCCGACAATACGAAATGCCTGAGGATGCTGATGAACTGCGTCGATCATGTAGGAGTTATCCCACCGATAGAATTGGTTGTGGGCGATCAGAACAACTTTCCCGACACCGTTTTGATGAGCCACATCGAGCAACTCTTCCGTGGTAAAGCTGGGTGGGGCCAGATCGTCGAGCGTTTTCCCGTTAGCAAGAGGGTAGTTTTTGACATCGCGCGTCCAGATATGAGAATGCGCATCGATCCAGGGGTATTCATCGGTCATAGTGCAATCTTCCGCAGATGAGGACTGTGTACCGAGAGTGGAACCAAGCCCCACAATTCCGGCAGTGGTCGCGGAATGAATCAAAAACTCGCGTCGAGAAGCGGTCGGCTTTGTCATCAAAGAATCTCCCGAGTCACAATCAATAGTTGCAAACGCTGATTGATTGTAAGAGAAACCGGGCAACGATGCGCATCTATTTTGAAAGTTGCCGTGACTCAAGAGACCAGTATCAATTAACCGCCTGCTTGTTTTTCACGTGGCGAAGCAAACTTGATGTTCTTGATGTAATCGATCATCCGTGCCTGACCATTAACACGTTGGACTCGACCGCGACAAGCGCCGATGGCGTTAATGAGATATTTCGAGTTGAGCTCAAAATCGGGATCGAGTTCCACTTCCTGATCGTCGGCAAGTGGATTCCCGGGTGAGCCGATCGCTTTCAGAATTTCGCTATTCAGACGTTTGAAGGAGTTTGACGCTTTCTCTTCTTGAGAAGCTCCCGGGGCGCTGGCGAAGAGTTCTTTATTCGCGATGGTCATCGAATACATTTCACCGGTCCCTGGGTCGGCTTTCATACGGACCTTGATCACGGGTGGTTTCGGGCTGTCATTCTCGGCTGCCGATTGGCCGATCGGCATATTGACGGTGAAATCCCCTTCCGGCTCGACAATCTTGAGCGTCAGCATGAAGAAAATCAGCAACTGGAACACCACATCAATCATGGGGGCCATTTGCGGTTCAATTTTTTCCGTTGATCGTTTTCCACGAATTTTCATAACGATACTTCTTAATTCTATTCTCGGTGAGTCAGAAAGAGTTAAGGCTCGACTGACTGCTGGGCTTTAATAGCAAACTTCTCAAACGCAATGCCCTCTTTCTGGGCAATTTTTATGACCCCCTGAACGATTCCGGTTGGGACTTCGCCATCCGCTCGAATCACCACCGTAATCTCTTTGATATCTTTGCCTTCGTCCCGATAAATCTGGGCTTCCAAACGAAGTTTGGGTTCCAGACCATCCAGACGCATTTTTTCACCCGGCCAGAAGATATAAGCGTCGGGATCAATCTTGTTGCCTTCTAAATCCCGCTCAAAACCGATGTTGACGGTGAGTTCGTCCTCTCGTTTGACTTTGGGGGGCATGGCGAGAGAGTCTTTGGGAAGAATGACTCGCTCATCCGCCTGCGTTTGCTCGAAATTGGTGATCACCATGAAAAATGCGATCAACTGAAACACGATGTCGATCATCGGCGTCATATCGACATCGGCAGTTGCTGGATCTTGTTTTTTAAATTTCATTGAAGGCACTCCAAGCCAGAATGGCCGGTTGGTTCGAAGGACTTATTTCTCGGGAGCAGCAGGAGCGGGAGCAGGAGCCGCAGCACCTTTTCCACCACCTGCCATCGGTAATTTGGACATCAGCCCTTCGCTGATGATGCCGACTTCGAGAACCAGTTTGGAGATTTGATTTTTGAAAAGCGTGTAACCAACCATCGCAGGAATCGCAACAAACAACCCTTCGAGCGTGGTGAAGAGTGCGGTAGAAATACCTTCCGCAAGTTCGGACGGCTTAGGAGAAGTCGCTGACTGAGCAATTTTCTCGAACGACATGATCATACCGTAAACAGTTCCCATCAGGCCGAACATCGGAGCGATTGCACCAATCAAAGCCAGATAGCTGACACGGTGTTCGAGTGTCATGTTTTCTTCTTCGCCAACTTCCTGCATTCCCTCGATCGCTTCTTCGTACCCGCGATTCAGTTTCGAAAGTCCGTTGGTGAGCACACGGGCGATGAAAGAGTCGTCAGAGCGAGCCACTTCGTAAGCGCCTTGATAATCTTTGGCGTTAATCTTTTCTTCGAAGCTTTCAACAAAATCGGGGGGAATCAATACATCCCGCCGAACTTGAAGCAGATTCATCATGACGACGGCCACCATGATGAAAGAAAGAATCAGGATGATCAGCCCGAAGAAACCGGACGCTTCAATCAACCAACCCAGAAAGCTTTTCGGTGGTTTTGTACCACTGGCTGTCTCTTCTGTCCCGCCGTCAGCGGGAGTTTCTTCTGCGGCCGGTGCGTCTTGACCGAAAGAAGTCGATTGCTGGACGGGGTTGAAGGCCACTGTCATCACGGCGATCAGCACGGTCAACAGGGCAAGAATGTGCCGACGGCTAAGTGTGGACATCATGGGTAAATTCCTCTTTCTCGGGTGTCTGTGAAGGCGATGTTTTGATCAACACACATGATGGAGCGTGTTGAGTGAAATTTGATAACTGAGTCTACGGGAAGAGCAGCCTTGCTCAGAAGTCGAAGACATCGTGTCCTGGAAGTCATTTTTATTTTAATCAGCGATTTGACGCTGATCCAGAGTGCAGTATGAAGATCTCGCGGAAACGGGATGTAAAATGTGTCATGAGGTCGGGTTACGCGACGATTCCTGAGAGCTGTGACGCGGTTTTCATTGACCCGTCACCCAGGGGCTTTCAGGATATTGGCTTCGTAAACGGGCCTGAGCATCGGAAGCACGGTCTGCTTTTCCGATCTGATTCCAGAGTGTCGAGAGGTGATGCAGTGCCTCCGCATGCAAATTTGGCTCGGAAGCAAACAGCAAATCAACGGCAAGATAGGCAATCACGGCTTGTTGAGGCTTTTCCAGGGCCACCAACGCATCCCCTTTACGAAGGAACGCTCGGGCCTGGACACTCGCCTGGGTCGGTTCTGTTTCGTTGATGACATCGTTCGCGATTTTGACAGCTTCGGCAGGCTGACCTTGCTTGGTCTGGCAAAGAGACAAACCGAGACGCGCTTCGTTCTTACGGTTCAGTTCCTGCTGTGAGTTTGTCTCCATATTTGCAACGGTCTGATATTCGGCTTTCGCTTTGTCTACATCGCCACCGGCAAGAAGTGCATCAGCGGCCAAAATCTGGGCAGCCATTTGATAGTCTTTGTAGGGAGCCGATTTCATTTCGTTGAAAGCCGCAGTCGCTTTGGCGGTGTCACCTTTTACGGCATAGAGCTGTCCCAGATATTGCTGCAACTCGTAAAAGCGAAAATGATTGGCGTTGGCGGTTTTAAACGCTTCGAGAGCTTTAATCGCTTCGTCGGCTTTGCTGGGATTGGAAATGGCCAATCGTGCCTGAGCGCGGGCCATCAAATAATTGAGATCGGTTTGAGCGTCTTTGGAGAGACCGGCCAAGTTCTCTTTGACTTTTTGATAGAGTTCAAGCGATTTCGAGATATTCCCACTTTTTTCGCTGCTGCGTGCATTCTTGAGGTCGAGTGGCTCTGCGTCCCAGTTAATTGCCGTGATGGTATTGACGGGAATCTCTCGTTCGTTGGATCCCTGTTGAATTTTGACGACATCTTTTGTGTAGCCAGTGATCGTGCCGCGAGCTGCAGCCGCACCTTCAATGTACAGAGTATCGACAGCGGAGGCCGTCGAAATACAGGACATGACAACAACACAGCAGAGTACTGATTGCAGCGAGAAACGTTTCATCGGGTATCTCCAACTTATGATTGATCTCGTCTCAAACGAGATTTCAGATTCGGGCAAAGTGTCAGTTCAGGATTCTTCAGATTTTTTGGCTTCTGCGGCCTTGGCCGCTTCTGCTTTCTTCTTGGCCAGGATTTTCTTTTTCAGGATGACTTTTTCTTCTGGTGTTAAATCGGCGATCGTTTTTTTCTTTTTCAGAGGTTGCTCGGCTGGAGCCGCTTCTGCCGCCGGCTTCGCGGGAGCCGGTTTTTGTTGAGGCTTTTCTTTTGGTTTTTCTCTTGGCTTTTCCGCAGGAGCGGGTTGAGCCGACTTGGTTTCAATTTGCGGTGCCGCCTGTTTTTGCGGACGCGATTGAGCGGCCGCTTTAGCGGGTGGAGCAGAGGGGATACCAATGGAGGCTGGGGCATCATCATCGCGTCCGGGGACTCGGCGACGTGCTTTTTTCTTGGGCTTCATGAACAAGAAGAACATTCCCACTGCCATTCCCGCACAAACCAAAACGGCAATTGCCGCCAGCATGTAATTGGGTCCTTCAGGCACTTCTTCAGTGGTGCCGATGATTTCTCCACCTTCACCGACATCAGCATTCTGGAATTCATTATCGATCGCCTCTTGGCTCTCGACCGGCTGACCACCGTTATCGGCCACCGCGGTTGGCCGCTCCAAAGGCTCGGGAATTTCTCCTAGCGAATTCTGGACATCGAGATACAGCTCGTCGAACTTCGTCCAGGTTTCGTTATCGACATCGGGGGTGCTGTTCAAAGCGAATTGATAGAGCGTGCTTTTTGCGCGAACAAAATAATCTTTCTGCTCGTCTCCACTTAACGATTTCCCGTATTGGTACAGAGAATCTCCCATCTCGAAGAGTACGTCGTAGTATCGTTCGCGAATGTTGGGGATCGTCGCGTTCGGGTTGCTCATCACCTGTTGGACAAGCAGTCCCAGTTGGCCGAAGCCGTACACGGCCGTTCCCGTGGCGATGGTTTCCCCTTTTTGCTTGTTACCCATGACGGCGTCGAGATATTTCTGATTGTCGCCGCTGACTTCTGCCCATTCTTTCAGAATGAGAGCCGCTTCCATTTGAGCATCTAACTGCTTGGCATTTCCGGCGAGAACTTCGACAATCGTTTTGAATGCGTCTTCGTAATCCCCTTGGCGTTTCTTTAATACGGCGATACGTGTGTTGATACTGGGGAGATAGGCGGGGTCGATAAAGTCGGCATTGCCTTTCCCTTTCTCGATGATTTTGTTGTAAGCCGCCGCTGCTTTGTCGTAATAAGCGGCAGCAGCCGACGGATCACCTTGAACGCCATCGCCGAGGTTGGCGTAAGATTCTGCAATCCACAGCAGAGAGCTGTAATCGAGACCGCTGTCGCGTTCGGAAAGTGCTTGGAGGAAACGGTCAAACGCCGACATGACGCTCTCCAGTCGCTTTTGATTTCCTTCGGCTCGCAGGCGATCAATCTCTTCTTTGAGTTTGAATCCCAATTGAATGTAGATTTGCGTCAAAGCATCGGGGTTCTCGCTTCCCGCAACGACTTCGAGATCGCCCATCGTTTTGATGGCCTCGTCAATTTTCCCCAATCCCATGTAGGTCCTGAGCAATAATTGATAAACCTGAATGGCCACCGGTCGACTTTTGGGACCACGTTGGGGACGATTGGCCTCATTCTCAACGCTCACATGCTTGATGATGTTGTGATCGCCTTCGGTCAACAGCTTGATGGATTCGGCTTCCTGTCCCTTGGCATTCAGAATTTCAACCAACGTAACTTTCGCCAATACATAGATGTCTGCGGGCTCCCCTTCACTGGAAAGGCCTTTCTCCACAAGGCCCATGCCTTGTTTGATTTTGTTTTCGGCACGGGTGGCGAGTTCGTCAAGTTTGGCTTTTTCGAGTCGCTCTGCTTCCAGCTTCTGAAGTTCTTTGAGATAGGCGACCCACAGTTCCTGGCCTGCTTTAAGAACAGCCTCTTGATGCCGTGGGTGAGTATCGTTGACCGCTTCGAAATATTTGACAGCCATGAGAGGCTCTCCCGCCCCGCGATAAATGTCGCCCAGAATCAATCGGGCGTCATCCGCTTTTCCACTTTCTGGCCAGCGACTTTCCAGCAGGCTGGCTGCGTCGGACATCATTTCCCGTTCGGCATCTCTTTGAGCGGCTGGTTTTGCATAATAAATTTGGCTGAGCGCTCCTAATGCAAGATAGGCGGCGTCTTGTGCTTGCACCGCTTGTTCTTCCGAAGCGGTTCGCACGATGAAGTCGGCAACGGCGGCGGCGTCATACTGTTTTTTGGCATAATATAAGGTGAACGCCAGGAAATATTGCATGGAGGCAACATCCCCCGGTTTCTCACCACCTTCGATGAGAGACAAGCCGAGCCGAATAATCCGTTCGGTTTCTTTCAAATGAAGATCAAAGTCGGATTGAGCGGCCTGTTTTTGAGATTGATTTTGTGCCGCTTTGACTTTCTTCGAGAACTCGGCATGTTGGCGGACCTTGTTCTTGGCAATTGATAATGCGACTCCAAAATTCTTAGGATCACCACTTTCTCCACTGACAAGCGGTTCCAGTCTTTGAACCATGGCTGTGGCCGGGTCGCGAAATTCGCCCGCGTAAAGTGAGAGTTCTCGTGCCTCGCTGAATGCAGACTCGAGATATCCCTGCTGTTCTTCTTTGGGAAGGTCTCCTTTGCTGCCCAGAATTTCCAAAGCACGGGCTCGCTCCCATTGAATCCCCAAGCCGTACGAAGTTTTGGATTCGCGGCGATTTTCTTGAAGCCATTTTGTCGCTTCGGAAACAACCAACTTGTGGTCAGACTTTTCCGGTTTGTTCAAAACGATCAATTTGAAGAAGAAAGTTTGCGACTTCAGCATCTTCATGGTGTCTGATTCGCCGGGATGCCCGAGAAGTTCGTCGTAGATACCGAGAGCTCGCCCCAGTTCTCCCTGTTCTTCAAAACATTTCCCCTGCATGATCCGCGAGTAAAGTCCCGCACCTTGAGAGCGATACTTGGAGTGAATTTCTTCGAATTGTTCGGCAGCTTTTGAGAGCCCCGCCAAATAGGGTTGCGACATGTCGTCAAATGTTCGCGCTTCCTGATAAGTACACAGGGCAAGATCGAACTGAGCCTGAATGAAGTTTTGCTCGGCATCTTTACGGATTTTAAACTTCTCTTCATCCTTGTCTTCATCGAGGAACTGCCCTTTGAAGGAGCCGTACGCTTTTTCGAATTGATCTCTGGCGGTCTGATAGACATCGCGTGCTTTGGTGATCAATTCGCGAGCTTGCTCTTGTTGTTTTTTCTTTTCGCCCGGATTTTTCTCACTGCGGCTTTCCCAGATCAACGCCTTGGCTTTATCCAGGAAAATGCCCGCTCGTTCTGAATTCGCGGATCCTGCCAGAACGTGATTGGGGCTTTCTTTGGCAAAGCGCTCCAATGAGGCGAGTGCTTTTTCGAGAGCCGCTTGTTTCAGTTCGATCGTCTTCGCCAATCGAGCAGATTGCTGATGGACCTTGAACTCTTCGAACGACAAACGAGCCTTCACATCGGCGGGTAGATTGTTGCGCGTTCGCAGTTCTTCGATGTAATCGAGTGCTGTGTCCGAAAACCCCCGAGTGCGCATCGCGTCGATCAATTGGAGGAATGGCTCTTCGGCGTGCAATGTCTGTGCAAAGATGCCAACGAGCACAGCAATCAAGCAAGATAGGTATCGTTTCATGGAACCCGATTATCCCGGTTCAAAGGGGTTGATGATTCACGCCAGCATCTTCATCAAGCTTGCTGGACAATGAAGCGTGTTGAAATTTGAAAATACGAAATCAGTCTGATGGGTTGGCCAGTTCGCAAAGTGTCTGAATTGTCTCCGAATGAAGGCAGATTCTCAACATTATTCGCGATACTCCAGCATAGTCTGGAGAAATTCCCTACGCAAGAAGCAACTGCGGAGTGGAGAAAGAAGTTGAGGAGGGATTGTGATCTGGTATTCGGTTTTTTTTCCTGTTGGGAACGTCTATGATGTCAAACAGCGTTGCTGCCTGACTCACAGACACCAAATTCAGATCAAGAAAGTTCGACAGAAAATGACCGTTCAAGTTGGAAAACCTGCTCCCGATTTTGCACTACAGGCTTACGATCGCACAAAAGACGGATCTGATGATCAGTTCGTCGATGTTAAACTGGGTGACTACTCCGGCAAATGGGTATGTCTCTTCTTTTATCCCCTCGACTTTACGTTTGTCTGTCCGACAGAACTTGTGGCCTTCAATAACGCCCTTGGGGAATTCCAAGATCGCGAGTGCGAAGTGCTGACTGCCAGCACAGACAGCGTCTTTTCTCATAAAGGCTGGTGCGACTCACATGATGATCTCGCAAAACTGAAATACCTGATGCTCGCAGACAACAATCACAAGCTTTCCACCGATTACGGCGTCCTGGACGATGAAAAAGGAATCGCCTACCGAGGAATCTTCCTGATTGACCCGGAAGGTGTGACGCGCTGGTTGGCGGTCCACGATTTGTCTGTGGGAAGAAATGTTGATGAGGTGCTTCGAGTTTTGGATGCGTTGCAAACTGACAAGCTTTGCCCCTGTAACTGGAGCAAAGGGGACGAAACTCTGAATTAGTGAGAGTTCTGTTCTAACTTACTCGATATCTCGACACTCAAAACAGGCTGCCTTCGGGTAGCCTGTTCGAGTTTGAGTTGCCTTGAAGCCCATATGACAGCAGGGAATCTTCCATGTCTCGTATTGCTCCTTTGCCCGAATCTGAAGCCAGTGACAAAGCCGAACAAACATATGGTCGAATCAAAGAAGTCTTTGAAGTCGACGAGATACCTGCACCATTTTTGTTAATGGGCCGTGTTCCTGCCTTTTTGCAGGATTTCTATATGAACTTCAAGAAATTCGTCATGGGTGACGGCAAGTTGACGGAACGCGAGAGATTGGTGATTGCCATTGCCGTCGCGGCGAATGCAGGCTCCGATTCGTGGATTCAATTCCTCCGGGAACGCGCGGGAGAAATGGTGAGCGATGAACAATTTGCCGAGATTGGATCGTTGGTCAGTACGAATTCAATGTACAACACGTTTTTCAAATTTCGCGACCTCAGTGGCAGTGATATTTTTGAAGGGATGTCCGTCGGCTTACGGGCACATGTTTTTACAGGAACATCATTTGATGACAAGATGGTCGAATTGATCAATACCGCGATCAGCGATATCAATGCCTGCAAACCATGCACGGCAGGGCACGTGAAGAAAGCCCGAAATTTGGGAATATCTGACGAACAATTGCTGGAAGCCATTCAAGTGGCGGCTGTGATTCAGGCCGGAGTCAAATTCTCTCAGATTGCGGGATGAAAGAGTCGTTTCAGGCCGTCTCAGGTAAGTTCCTCCCTGATTTACTTCTCGGATTTGTTCCAAACTCTTTTGAATTTGTTTGGTCCCGACAGTCACACCGATGATAGGCTGGCTGTGCAATGCGTATTCAACTGCTGAACCGATGGGACCATTTCCGTGGTAGCTTCTGGTTTCTGCCAACATTGATTGTCTCGGCAGCGATCATGTGTGCGATCGTTTTTCCGTGGCTCGACCGAATAGGCTCGGAGTGGATCAAGCAATATCTTCCCTGGATTGTGACCTCTCGCGATATTTCTTTGATGCTGCTGAGCAACATCGCCTCTTCGATGATCACCGTTGCCGGGATTGTCTTTTCTTTGACAGTTCTCATCCTCTCCAATGCCTCGTCCTCTTACGGCTCACGAGTGATCCGTACTTACATGCAGGACCCCCTGACTCAATTTGCCATTGGTGCTTTTGTGGCCCCCAGTTTGTACTGTTTTCTGGTTCTTCGTCACGTCGGTTTTAGTCAGACCGAAGTGCCGCATCTCTCGGTCTCGCTCGGCATTGTGTTCGCTGTTCTGAATTTTGGCGTACTCATTTATTTCGTTCATCACGTCGCTATTGCGATTCAGGCCGCGCAAGTCATTCAGTCTCTTTCGCGAGAACTCAATCTCTCCATCGAATCTCTATTCCCGGAGAAGCTTGGGCAATCTGGCGAGGCTCTCGAAGAAGACCGGCCTTCACTTGAAGAATTTAACGATCATGTCGCCACAGAAATTCTTGCGAATCGGGAGGGATACCTTCAAGTCATAGATACGGAGCGACTTCTTGACCTTGCTAATAAATATGATGTCGTGATTCTTGTTGAACGCAGACCGGGCGACTTCATCACCCGCGAACAACCAGTGTTTAGTGTGACTGGGTTAGAAGAGGTCACATTGAATCTCGTCGAGGAATTCAACGAAACACTGTTTGTCGGTTCTCGACGAACACCTCGACAAGATGTGGAATGTGCGGTTCACGAATTGGTTGAAGTTGCTGTCCGTGCATTATCGCCGGGAATTAATGATCCATTCACAGCCATTACATGCTTGGACTATCTATCGGCGTCTCTTGTTAAGCTGTCTCAACGTGAAATCCCCTCAGCCTATCGATACGACGAGAATCAAAAGTTGCGAGTGATTTCCTATCCATTTACTTTTAACGGCGTTCTTGATTCGAGCTTAAATCAGATTCGCCAATTTGGTTCGGGGTCGGCAGCAGTGTTAATCCGAATTATCGAACGCCTGACTCTGATGGCCACTTGTGTTACCCGAGAATCCGACCAGGAAGGCTTGATGAAACATGCCGAGATGGTTCTAAGAGAGGCAAAACGATCTCTCCCTGAACCCGAAGATTTGAAAATTGTCGAAATTCGTTATGATGACTTCCAGAAAGCGATCTCTGGTGATCGTTCGGTCGAATCTGAGATCACGCTCGATGAAGAATAGCCGACATGTTGGAATTCAGATGCTTTTATTCTTTGTCGTAACTCGTTGAGAATAATGATGCTTCGATTATCACAGCCCCGGGCTGATTACTTGTTATGAACGAATTTTTTTCCTCGGTCGAGCTTTGGTTGCCGGGCATGATCGCCATGTGCGTTCTCGTGCTTGCTTCCGGTTTTTTTTCGTCGAGTGAAACCGCGTTATTTTCGCTTTCGCAGGAAGACATACGCCGCTTCAGAGTGGGGACTGCTCCTCAACGAGTCGTCGCGCAGCTATCGCATAATCCTGATCGTCTTTTAACGGCAGTTCTTTTCTGGAACCTGTTGATTAACCTCAGTTACTTTTCGATCTCTTTTGTGGTCTCTCAAAAGCTGATTCGTGATGAACAGCAATTTGCAGGAGGTGCATTCGGGATCTTTGGTATGGTTCTGATCATCGTGGCTGGAGAAGTCTTGCCGAAAAGTATCGCGGTTGTATTTCCTCGCCAGTTGGCTGTTCTGTTTTCCTGGCCTCTCGCAATCTCGGTCCGATTGGTTGATCCGGTCAGCCCAACACTCAATCGCATCACGCGCATGGCGCGTCGAACCTTTTGGCCGCACCTCAAAAAAGAACCGATCCTCGATGCAGACGACCTGGAACGTGCGGTCGATCTGACCAATCTCGAAAAACATGTCGCACGGCACGAACGACAAGTGCTCCACAATATTCTGGATCTCTCAGAGATTCAGGTGGAAGAAGTGATGAGGCCGCGAGGTTCATATGTCGCGATGGAGCCTCCTTTTTCGCTTGCCGCTGTCGGCCATGAGTCGCCTCCCGGAGACTGTGTCGTCCTTCAGGAACCGGGCACGGAAGAACTGAATGAGGCGATGCTGTTGTTGCAGTTTGCCCACTTACCCGATAAAGCACTCGTCAAAAAAACCGAACCTGTTATTCATGTTCCGTGGACAGCATCCCTGGCGTATACGCTGCATTTGATGACCGGAAAGTTTACTCATGTGGCGTCGGTGGTCAATGAGTATGGTGAGAATATTGGGATCGTTACCTACGATGACATCATGGATACTGTGTTATCTGCGGAACCAAGTCGAGCGCGACGAGTATTGAATCGCGAACCAATTCTGGAAGTGGCGCCGGGCAAATTTCATGTCGAGGGAATGACAACATTGCGATATCTTTCTCGTCGTCTGGATCTCGATTACGAACCGGAGACTGAAGGCTTATTGACCGTGGCAGGAATGCTGCACGAAGAACTTCAACATCTGCCCCGGAACGGTGATGAGTGCGAATGGTTGGGGTTTCGGTTTCGAGTGATCGATGCCTCTCATCGTCGTCAACTGCGAGTTATGGTCTCGAAAAGTGAGATTGAGGGTCGTCGTCCAGACAACTCAGAGGAGGTCTCATCGTGAATGATACTCTCTTCGTCATGGGGACAATGTTACTCTTTTTACTGGGTCTTCGTCTCTCCGCATTTTTCAGTGGTGTCGAAACCGGGTTCTATCGCATCAGCGTGTTGAGGTTGAATATTGATTCTCAAGCGGGAGATAAAGTTGCATCCCGCTTGCTGTGGTTTATTCAGAATCCCAGCCGATTTGTGGCGACTTGCCTGGTGGGAAATAATGTCGCCAATTATGTGACAACCTTGGCAGTAGGATTGTTTGTCAGTCAACAGATCTCTGATAACGGTGGGTACGCGGAAGTCTTTGCGACACTTGCGGTGTCACCTATTGTGTTTATCTGTGGTGAGCTCCTGCCAAAGAATCTTTATTTTCGGGCACCCATGTCGTTGCTGAAGCGAGACAGCAAACTGTTTCGATTCTTTTATCTCGTTTTCTGTCCCATCAGTTTTCCTCTGATTATGATTGCCCGCATCTTCGAACGACTGTCGGGAGACAATGATCGAAGTCGGACTGCTGTCTTGGGACGAAACCGCCTGGCTCAAGTGCTTTCACAAGGGCATCGAGAAGGCATCTTGTTGGATGTTCAAAATCGGATGGTCTCCGGTTTGATGCGACTTGTGAAAGAGAGAGTGACGAGTGTGATGACACCAGCAGCACGCATCATCGGGTTGGAAGAGTCTGCGGATCGGGAACAGATACTCGACATGGCTCGTCTGTACGGATTGACTTACGTGATTATCCGGCGCCAGGGGGAAAAGAATGGCTGGTACGGTTATGTTCGCACCATGGATATTTTGCTGACGAGAAGGCCCATCAATACTTACATTCAGGAGATGCCGGCCTTTGATGAAAAAGAGAATCGCCTGGAAGCATTACTGACACTTCGCGAACAAGGCGCCAAGATCGGCGTGGTGAAAAAAGGTAATGCAATTGTGGGAGTGATCTACGAACAAGGACTCATCGAAGCCCTCAGTCGAGCTTGATCTACAATATTGGCGGAATGGAGAGATTGACCATGGTATTGGAAGAGGAAGATCTCACGGAAAAAATCATCGGCGCAGCAATCCATGTACATCGAGAACTTGGCCCCGGGTTTTTGGAATCAATCTATGAAAACGCATTGGTGATTGCTCTCGATGAAATTGGCTTGTATGTAGAACAGCAAAAGGAAATTCCCATCATTTACCGCGGGCAACTCGTTGGTACACACCGTCTGGACCTGATCATAGAAAATCGAATCGTAGTCGAGCTGAAAACGGTGACAGCAATTCAAGATATACATTTCTCGATTGTAAGGTCATACCTCGAAGCCACTGGGCTCAAGCATGGCCTGCTTCTCAATTTTGCAAAAAACATATTGAAAATGAAACGAGTCAGTTCTACCCCGATGGATTAGCTCTGCTCCGATTTGGCAAAAAAGTTTTAAATTAGGAAAGGATGAATTCAGGAAGCAAGCAAAGTGGGAGAGTGTGCAACATGTCCCGGAAAGAAGCGTGACCTCAAAAAAGATACAATGAACATCATGAACGTGTAGGAATGAGAGGTGTCCTCCTGGCTTCCTGCTTTCCTGATGCAAATAATTTCCGACAAATCCGTTGATCCACAGACTGATAATGTCATGCAAGATTCCAACTCTCCCAAAACTGTTCTGGTGACCGGTTCTGCCGTTCGGGTAGGACGTGCGATCGCAGTTACATTGGGTCGAGCCGGCTATCAGGTTGCCATTCATTACAATCACTCCGCAGATGAAGCCTCTCAAACTGTCGCAGAGATCAAGGACGCAGGGGGGGTGGCATCTTCATTTCAGGCCGATCTCTCGCAACCGTGGCAAACTGTTCCTGAACTCTGTCGATCAATTCGTTCGGAACTCGGGAGCCTGGATGTACTGATTAATAATGCGTCCTTGTTTAAGGAAGGAACGCTGCTGCAAACGACAAAAGAATCCTGGGAACGACAACATAGAGTCAATCTTGAAGCACCTTTTGTACTGTCTCAAGAGTTTGTTCGAGGATTGCCCAGTGATCAGCAGGGTCACATTATCAACATCTGCGACTGGAGAGGGGAATCTCATCCACCCGGTCATGATGCCTACACGATCAGTAAAGCAGGGCTTGTCGCCCTGACTCGTATGCTCTCACTCGAACTCGCTTCCCGTATTCAAGTGAATGGCATTCATCCAGGCGCAATCTTGCCGCCACCGGGTGCAGATGAAGATCATGAAAGACGCGCGAAAGAGACAATCCCCTTAAATTGCACTGGATCACCGGAAGACATCGTTCGTGGAGTTCTTTACCTGTTAGACTCGAAATTCGTCACGGGAGAAATTCTTAATATTACGGGTGGCGAACATCTTTAATCGCATGAGGGCATTTTGTCATGGATCTCGTCTCGTTCACCGCAATTTATTCTGCCATTGAAGTTTTAGGGATCCTCACTGCTTTTCACAATATCATGCGAACTCGGACTCCTCCGGGTGCGGTTGCCTGGTTTTTCGCATTGGTGTTTTTCCCGGTCGCTTCGCTCCCATTGTATTGGATATTTGGACGTAATAAATTTGAAGGCTACGTTGTCTCTCGACAGACAGGGGACCAGAAAATCCAACAACAGGTCACTGAAGGATTGGTTCGATTTGCTGAGGTTCACGGTGCCGTTCTTCCGGGGAAGTCTGAGCGGTTTCGAGTCTGTGAAAAACTGGCCAGTCTTCCATTTACGGGAGAGAATAATGTCGAACTTCTCATCGATGGCAAGGAGACATTTTCTGCGATTCTGGAAGCGATTGAGGAAGCGGAGAATTACATTCTCGTCCAGTTTTTTATCATTCGAAACGATCAAATTGGTCAGCAATTAATCAATGCGTTGCTGAAACGGTCACGGGAGGGGGTCAGAGTTTCTCTGCTTTATGACGAGATTGGTTCACATGCCTTGTCGATGAGTTTCTTTCACGAGCTGATTCAGTCGGGGGCGAATGTGCATGCCTTCCATTCTTCTCGCGGTTTTACGAACCGGTTTCAACTCAATTTCCGCAACCATCGGAAAATTGTCATCGTGGATGGAAAACTGGCGTTTCTTGGCGGTCACAATGTTGGAGATGAGTATCTCGGTAGAGATCCAAATTTCGGACATTGGAGAGATACACACATCAAATTACGAGGCCCATCGGTGGCCTGTGTTCAGCTGCCGTTTGTCGAAGATTGGCATTGGTCCGCAGGAACGACGCTCGAAGACCTCAATTGGGTCAACTTACCGATCATCGAAGAAGGAAAGGAATTGCTGATCATACCGACTGGGCCAGCCGATCAAGTCACTTCTTGCGGCTTGATGTTTCTACATTTGATCAATTCCGCGCGCGAGCGTTGTTGGATTACTTCCCCATATTATGTGCCGAGTGAAGAGGTATCGTCGGCATTACAATTGGCTGTCCTACGAGGGGTGGATGTTCGCATCATGGTTCCCGAAAAGGTCGATCATTTACTGGTCTATCTCTCCTCGTTTGCTTTTATTGAACAGGGACTCGCTGCGGGGATTCGTTTCTATAAATATCAGGATGGGTTCCTACATCAGAAAGTGATTCTGATAGACGATGACCTGGCCTGTGTGGGAACTGCCAATCTTGATAATCGGTCTATTCGATTGAATTTTGAGATTACGGCTGCGGTCGCGGATGTCGGATTTGCCGCCGAAGTGGAAGAAATGTTGATGGCCGATTTCGAGAATTGTCGAGAGATGGAAAGAGGAGAGTTGAGTCGAAAGTCATTTCTGTTTCAACTGGCCTGTCAGTCTTCCCGTTTAATGGCACCGATTCAATGACCGATACTCAGCAACATTACTCTGCGTTGATCGATCGCATTCAGCCCTTCAAATACCGTTTGCTGCTAGTCTCGCTGCTTTTCGTCTCGGTCCTCTCTCCGTTGACGAGTGGGTCTTCTCTCGCGTCTCTGTTACGCATCATCATGTTGCAGGTTGCGTTGGTGACATCGGTCATCGCGGCACGTCAATATCGAAAACTGTTCTGGATTGCTGTTGGTCTGGGAGTGATCTCTTTTTGTGGTACGAGCTTCGAGTACATCGATCTCGATTCACAAATTGATATTTCGTCTCAAGTTCACCTGAGCCTCTTTTTCAGTTTGCTGGGAGTGATGTTTCTGCTCGACATATTACGTTCTCCTCGTATCGATATCGATCAGATCTGTGGAGCGTTGTGTGTTTATCTGATCATTGGGACGGTCTGGAGTTTCCTGTATGCGTTTGTCTTGAGCCATACTCCCGAAGCGATTGCCTTTCCTGATAGCAATGCGTTGACTCATGATCGCTCTGGCACTTTGACATACTTCAGTTTTGTCACGCTGACAACTCTCGGCTATGGCGACATCCGTCCGGTCACCCCCATGGCGAGAACATTGTGCTGGCTCGAAGCAGTCATCGGGCAAATTTTCATGACCGTGCTTGTCGCTCGACTTGTGGGACTCAACCTCGCCTCGCATACTCAGATTCATCACGACTCTTAGTCTCTCAATCGAATTCACAGGACCATACTCATATGCCCATTCCTGATGGAATAGATCCCGAACAGATTGCCTTGGGCATTCAACAGCCGTGGGCGGAATTGATTGTGCGCGGTCTTAAAACACTTGAGATCAGACGTGCCAATACAATTCGTCGAGAACGGATATGGATTTACGCTTCCAAAAAGTTTTCGTCATATCCTGTTGCTGAGGAGATGCTTGAGAAATATCAAATTGATCGAGAAGGATTGGTTTCTGGAAAGCTGATCGGCACTGTCGAGATAGTAGGATCTCGTCTCGCCACTCCCGATGATGTTGCGGCTGCTTGCGTTACCGAAGACTTGTTAGCCGGGAATCATGCTTGGGAGTTGGCTGCCCCCGAAAGATTACAAAAACCGTTAGACGTTCGCTTTTTGCCGTATGGTGTTTGGTTTTATCCGTTCAAACGGAAAACAAAGTCCTCTCCTTAACGTTTGACCGGACGGCGCAGAAAGTAAATCGCGAAAACCACACCCAGAACCAGCGGAATGGCCATCCATTTGTAACGTGCCGCAACAAATCCCATCGCCACCAGAATGACCAACATGACCGACGACCAGGAGATATCCTCCCACGCAGCAGGACGATTGTTTGTTGGTAAGGCAAACCATAAAGCTCCCAGGAAGAGGCCGTTTCGGATGAGGCCGGCTGCAAATATTTCATCGCCATATCCCAGCGATTCGCAAATTCCCCACCCCACGAAACACAAGAGCGAAGCCCAGCCGGTTAACTTGCGATTCAAATCCCAATTGCGACGGGCCATCAATCGATACTCCGGGATGACGGCTTAAAATCGTTTTAAGCCGAGATCTTAATGTCAGCGGTCTCGTCAGTCTCAGCCAAAATATTGTACGGCATTCTTGAAGAGTTTAAGTCCTTCGCCGTCTCCCGAGAGT
>Ga0055584_100001892_pt1 | contig 20593 bp, 22 predicted proteins | sample OSDHelmetaG_FD_58716 | JGI IMG/M metagenome (GOLD analysis project Ga0055584, IMG submission 58716) | Pelagic marine sediment microbial communities from the LTER site Helgoland, North Sea, for post-phytoplankton bloom and carbon turnover... | ecosystem: Environmental > Aquatic > Marine >...
CACCACCACCCGCTAACGGCGCTCCGCCACCACCGTCGCAGCCAGCCTCGCCAGTCGAACTTCCACCGGGGCAAACCGCCCATGGCTACCCTCCGGCTCAACCGACGGCTTACGGCTACCCGCAGTACTACAGCGGCAAGCGAATCCCAGCCGGCATCCTGGGCATCCTGCTCGGCGCCTGGGGAGTACATCGGTTCTATTTAAGTGACATCGGGGGCGGGGTGCTGCGCATTCTGATTACCCTTTTCACCTGCGGAATCGGCGGCATCATCGGATTCATCGAGGGCATCATCTACCTAACCAAGACGGATCCGGAGTTCGATCAGATCTACGTTGTGCAGCGACGCGAGTGGTTTTGACGATTCACATGAATCTTCGGTCTTTTCGGATCTAATTGTGGAGTTCCTCGAGAAGGCAACAGCTGCGCGATAACCTCGGGCTACTTGCTGGTCTAGGAGGGCACGTTGTCAGAGGAAGCGTTGGAAAATCTACTTCACGAGGAGCGCACCTTTCCCCCGGATGAAAGTTTCGCCGCTGCCGCGAATCTGACTGCTGCAGCCTACGAGGAAGCAGCCGAGGACCGGATCGCGTTTTGGGAGGAACAGGCTCGCCGACTGCAGTGGGATGAGCCCTGGCAACAAGCGCTGGACTGGAGCAACGCGCCGTTCGCCAAGTGGTTCGTCGGCGGGAAGCTCAACGCCTCGGTGAACTGTGTCGACCGGCATGTTGCTGCCGGCTACGGCGATCAGACCGCGTTGATCTTCGAAGCCGAATCCGGCGACAGCCGTCACATCAGCTACCGGGAGCTCCAAGACGAGGTCTGCAAAGCAGCGAACGCGCTGACTGCTCTCGGCGTGAACGCTGGCGATCGGGTCGCGATCTACCTGCCGATGATTCCGGAAGCAGTTGTGGCCATGTTGGCTTGTGCCCGGGTTGGTGCAGCACATTCAGTGGTCTTCGCTGGTTTCTCGGCGGAAGCGCTGCGCAGCCGAATCGATGACGCTTCAGCAAAACTGGTGATTACCGCTGACGGACAATTCCGGCGGGGTGGTGCTATGCCGCTGAAACCTGCGGTTGATGAAGCGGTGGCTCAGACTCCTTCGGTCAGCAACGTCTTAGTTGTTCGGCGCACCGGGTCTGAGGTCGACTGGAACGAACGCGACGTCTGGTGGCATGACGTGGTTGATCCAGCCAGCACGGAGCATACGCCGCAGGCCTTCGACGCCGAGCATCCGCTCTTCATCCTCTACACCTCCGGGACCACTGGGAAGCCGAAGGGCATTCTGCACACGACCGGTGGCTACCTGACCCAGGCTTCCTTCACCCACTGGTCTGTTTTCGACCTCAAGGCCGACAGCGATGTCTACTGGTGTACCGCCGACATTGGCTGGGTCACTGGCCACTCCTATATCGTCTACGGCCCGCTTTCGAACCGGGCCACGCAAGTGATCTACGAGGGCACCCCAGATTCCCCACACCGGGGCCGGTTCTGGGAGATCGTGCAAAAGCACCAGGTCAGCATTCTCTACACCGCACCCACTGCGATTCGCACCTTCATGAAGTGGGGGGACGAGCATCCCAACTCGTTCGATCTGTCCTCGCTGCGCCTGTTGGGCTCGGTGGGCGAACCGATCAATCCCGAAGCGTGGATGTGGTATCGGCAGGTGATTGGCGGCAAGCGCTGCCCGATCGTGGATACCTGGTGGCAGACCGAAACTGGGGCGATCATGATCTCGCCGGTACCCGGGGTTACCGCTGCCAAACCAGGGTCAGCGATGCGCGCACTTCCCGGCATTTCGGCGAAGGTGGTTGACGACAATGGTGATCCGGTAGAGCGCGGCAGTGGCGGTTATCTGGTGCTTGATGAGCCGTGGCCGTCCATGCTGCGTGGAATCTGGGGAGATGACCAGCGCTATCTCGACACCTATTGGTCCCGATTCGCCGGCCGGTACTTCGCCGGGGACGGCGCGAAGTTGGACGAAGATGGGGCTATCTGGCTGCTGGGGCGAGTAGACGACGTCATGAACATCTCGGGTCATCGGATTTCTACTACTGAAGTGGAATCGGCCCTGGTATCCCACCCGAAGGTCGCCGAGGCTGCCGTAGTGGGTGCTGCAGATGACACCACTGGGCAAGGCATCGTTGCCTTTGTGATTTTGCGCGCCGGGGTGGAGGACGGTGACGGGCTGGTTGGTGAGCTGCGCCAGCATGTCGCCACCGAAATCGGCCCAATCGCAAAGCCACGGCAAATCATGGTGGTCCCAGAACTACCCAAGACCCGCTCCGGCAAGATCATGCGGCGGCTGCTGCGAGATGTTGCGGAGCATCGACAACTCGGCGATGTCACTACCCTTGCCGATCCCACGGTTATGAATCTGATTTCAGACGGATTGGCTGCAGGGGCGACCGACTGAGCGATTGGCGATAGCTGCGCCAATCGCTCGAGCTAGTGAGAGCGCAGTTGATAGATGCCGTGACTGGTCATGAGGACCTCATCGGCTTCGTCACGAACTTCGAGGTCCATGGTGAACTCAGACTTGCCATCCCGCTCGGCTTCAGCCTGAATATGTTCCGCCTTGCTCTCCGGTAGCTCTGCCACGACCCGGATCCCGGTATTGCCAGGACGACGGAACTTCACAGTCATCTCTTTCACTACCGGATAAAAACGGGTGGGATCAAAGCGGATCAGCGCCAGGATTCCGGGCGGTACCTCCGCCGCGGTGTAAAGCACACCGGCGTACATGATGCCGACATGGTTGGTGTTGCCCTCAAACGGCACCTCCAGCACCACCCGATTTGGCGAGACTTCCGTGACGGTAAGGCCGATATGGCCTGCCAACGGTATGGCTGATCTGACAATGTTGGTCGTGTCGGCAGGCGACGGTACAACGGGCTCCGGCATGCTATTCATCGTAAGGTCAGGTTCAGGACGGCAAAGGGCCGGGCCAACGACTTGGTCCACCAACACAAGCGGGCGGCGAACCATCGCTGGGAGTGACATGGCTAAAGATCCTCAGTCGGAACCGGATTCTGGCAACGGTAACGGTGGACTTTTCGGGCGGCTCTCGCTGAGCGAACGCACCTGGACGCTCGAAGCGCTTCGCAATGAAACCGTCGGTGGCATCCTCATGCTCACCGCTGCCGCCGCCGCGCTCATTGTTGCCAACAGTGGGCTGGCAGAGTGGTACCAGAAAATCTCCGAGACCGTCATCGGGCCGGAGGCGCTGCATCTGGATCTCACCGTCTCGGATTGGGCCGCTGACGGACTGCTGGCCATCTTCTTCTTCGTCGCTGGTATCGAATTGAAGTACGAGTTACAGCTCGGCAGCCTCGCCAAGCCTTCCAAAGCGGCGGTTCCCCTAGCGGCTGCCTTGGGCGGCATGATCTTGCCAGCCCTGCTCTACATCGGAGTAAACGTCTTTGCCGAGGACGGTCGAGTAACGGGCTGGGGTATCCCGATGGCGACCGATATTGCCTTTGCCCTTGCGGTACTCGCAGTCGTCGGACGCAATCTTCCGGTCGCGTTGCGTGCCTTTCTGCTGTCACTGGCTGTTGTGGATGATCTTGGGGCCATCCTGGTGATTGCGATCTTCTACTCCGACTACTTCAACGCCTGGGAGTTCGCTGCATCGGTGGCCTTCTTGGCGCTTTACGCATACCTGCAGAAGCGCCGCTTCGTCGGCTGGCCGGTGTACTTCGTCATCGTGTTCATTGCGTGGGGCTTCATGCATGCCAGTGGTGTCCACGCCACAGTTGCCGGTGTGGCCGCGGGTCTGTTGACCCGGGTCAAGAAAGATCCCGGGGAAGAGAAGAGTCCCGGCGATATCGCCGAACATCGCTGGAGCCCCATTTCTGCTGGGTTCGCCGTGCCGATTTTCGCCTTCTTCGCGGCAGGTGTGAGCCTGGGAGATGAATCAGTAGGCGAGGTTCTCGCCAGCCCAGTAGCTCTCGGCGTGATCATCGGCTTGGTGGTCGGCAAACCAATCGGAGTAGTGGGAACAGCCTGGCTGATGGCGAAGTTCACTAGAGCTCAACTGAGCAGTCACATCAAATGGCGCGATGTACTCGCGGTCGGACTGCTTGCCGGAATAGGTTTCACGGTCTCGTTGCTGATTTCGGAGTTGGCCTTTACCGACGACCAAACCCTCAACGCAGCAAAGCTTGGCGTTTTGGCCGCGTCACTGCTAGCCGCGGTTCTCGCCACGATCATGCTGCGCTCCCGCAACCGCTACTACGCCCAGGTAGCAGCGGTGGAGGAAGCGGACGAAGATCAGGATGGTATTCCCGACGTCTACCAAGAGGACCGGAACGCCTGATCTTGCCAGGTCACCATTGGGCGAGCCGCCACCGCGATCCACCCACTAGGGTGTCAGGATGTACTGGTCGGTCAACCGACCCACCGTGACGAGGAGGAGACGTGGCAGAAAGCCCGGCCAAAGGCGGTATCCGTGCACTGCTGAAATCAGTGACCAGCGACGCCAAACAGCTCGTTCAGGATCAGACGGAACTCACCAAGCGCGAGGTACGCACCAGTTCGCAGCAGGCTGGTAGCACCGGCGGGCTTTTCGCTGGCGCCGCCTTTATCGGAATTCTGGCCATCGTCTTTCTCTTGATCACCCTGGCTTATGTATTGGTCGCGGTGGGACTGCCGGAATGGGCGGGATTTGGAATCGTAGCGCTGGCACTCATTCTGGTGGCGGCCGTCCTCGCAGCAGCAGGTCGAGCCAAGGCAAAGAAGATGAGCAACGGTCTCGAACTCTCCAAGAAAGAGTTGGAGCGCACCCAACAGGTACTCGCTGGATCGACTGATACCGAAACTCCCGCTGTCGGCAAGGGGCCGGTTGGCCACTCAGGGAAATGATGGGTGGTGCCCACCCCCGAGGATGCGATCTGGGCTGAGGGCCCTTGGAAACATCGCGATATAGCAGCGAACGGCGTTCGCTTTCACGCTGCCGAAATGGGTTCCGGGCCACTGGTGCTACTGCTACACGGGTTCCCGTTGTTCTGGTGGACCTGGCGTCACCTCTTGCCACAGTTGGCGGAGGCCGGCTACCACGCCGTAGCAGTCGATCTCCGCGGCTACGGCGGCTCCGATCACACCCCACACGGCTATGACCCCATCAACCTCTCGGCGGATGCCGCTGGCATTATCCGCTCACTAGGCCGTTCGGAAGCCGTCGTCATCGGGCAAGGCTGGGGCGGTCTCATCGCCTGGACCGCAGCTGCACTACGCCGGTCGGCGATCCGGGCGTTGGTGCCGGTTTCTATGCCGCACCCGAACATGCTGCGTAAAGGATTCATTTCCGATCCGGAGCAGCGCAAACTATCGCGCTACGCCATCGGATATCAGGTCCCCTTCCGCCCGGAACGAAAACTCTTGCGTGACAATGCCGCAGAGGTAGAGCAGATTTTGCGGCGGTGGTCGGGTCCGGATCGCTGGCCAGATAACGAGTCAGCCGATGCCTTTCGAGCCGCGATGCAGTTCGGTTCGACCGCTCACTGTGCCTTGGAATATCACCGTTGGGCGGTCCGCGCCGTTCCCCGGCAAGATGGCCGTCAATTCGCCGATGCCATGACCCAACCCATCCGACAACCGGTCCTGCAGGTACTAGGACACAACGACGGCTCGCTTCTCACCCGAACCTACGACGGCAGCGAAGATTTTGTAGTGGGCAGATACGAACGACACGAAATGAACGGTGTCGGACATTTCCCGCAGGAAGAAGATCCGAACACCTTCAACAGTCTCATTCTGCGCTGGCTCGACTCCTTGGACTAGCTCGATGAATCTGCCGCGAAACAGCCATGGCTAAGTCTCGATCGGAACCTTGCGAGCAGGTAGCCAGGGTTGGGTCCAGCCGGCCGCGTCGAAGAGCTGCGATAGTAGTCCCCCGGTAAAGCCCCACACCAACATGTCGTGGGTTTCGAAGCCGGGTCCCACGTATCCCGATGGATGGATCACCTCGACGCGGTTGGCCGGATTCAACAAATCAGAGATTGGCACTCGGTGAACGGCCGCGACTTCGGCGGGATCCATGACACCTACCGGTATCGGCGCCAGCCACCATCCCAGCACCGGAGTGACGATGAAGCCCGACGGGGGCAACCAGAGGTCTGGCAACGCCCCAAATACCGTTACCCCGGTGGGCTCCACACCGGTCTCCTCCTGGGCCTCCCGCAGCGCTGCCGCCACCGAGTCCACATCAGTCGAGTCCACCGCACCACCAGGGAATGCTGGTTGACCCGCGTGTTCTCTCATCTCGGCCGCGCGCTGCAGGATCAGTACATCAGGCCCCAGCTCTCCCTCACCAAAAAGGATAAGGACCGCGCCAGCCCGGCCGCCCTGCTCCGGCGGCCTCATTAAGCCCAAGTCCTCGATTCGTAGCTTCCGAACCGCAGTGACTACGTCACCGAGCCAGTTCGGCAGCTCGGGTAGCGCTGATTCCGCCAGCCACGCCTCTTTCGCCATCAGGCTTCTCCAGCTACCCGCTTGAACGCCCGCCGAATCTGCGAAATGTCGGTGATCGCTTTGTCGAATCGGTAGACCACATTGCCCGCAACAACAATGGCGTTGAATGGTGGCCCCACCCAACCTAGATCCACTCTGGTGCGGGATTCCACATCCTGTACCGACGGGAACTGGGCATCCAGATCAGCCAAGAATGCTGCAGCCGCTTCCGGGCTATCGGCCGCATTGACTCCCAACACCGAACCACCAGAGTTAGCGAATTCAGCTAGGACTGGAACTTCTTCTTTGCAGGGGCCACACCATGATGCCCATACCGACACCAAAGTCGGCCCCGGCAACGTAGCGATATCCACCTCGGGTCCGGGCCCCAAACACGGTAGCCCTCGAGGGCCGGATTCGGGGAAGCCCTCACAGGGCGGCGCGGTGTCGATTTGTTGCGCTGAAATGACTGGCGCAGAACTGTCCGGTACCGCATCCGTACCGGCAGCAGCGCCAACATCCTCGAGTTCGGACGAAGAGCAACTTGCCACCACCACTAGCAGCGCCAGCGTCACGATGCCGCGTGCAACCGCCCGCGGGCCGCGACGCTCTCTTGGCGAGTTCATTGCGGCCCCTTGAGCAGCTTTGCGGCCTCTTCTGGGTCCATCGGGCCAATCCCCGCCCCGGGGCACCACTGCACGACTGGGCAGGCCCCGCAGGCCGGGCGCCGTGAGTGACAGCAACGTCGACCGTGCCAGATCATGACGTGCGACATCTGGGTCCACGTCTTGCGGGGGAAGATCGCCATCAGGTCCTGCTCTGCCTTCACCGGATCCTCATGATCGGTGAAGCCCATTCTGCGCGATAGTCGACCAACGTGGGTATCCACGGTGATTCCGGGAATATCGAAAGCGTTGCCCAGCACGACATTGGCAGTCTTGCGACCCACCCCGGGCAATACGACCAAATCAGTAAGTCGGTCGGGTACGACGCCGTCGTAGTCGGTCACCAGGCTTTGCGCGAGCCCTAGCAAGTTTGCGGCCTTCGCTCGGAAGAATCCGGTAGGACGGATGATGCTCTCCACTTCCGCCGGCTCGGCCGCCGCAAGAGATTCCGCGTCGGGGAATCGACGGAAGAGTTCTTTCGTCACTGAGTTGACCCGCACATCCGTGCATTGAGCAGACAGCACCGTCGCGCAGAGCAGTTGGAACGCGTCGGCAAACTCGAGTTCACAGCGGGCATCGGGGTAAGTCTGTTCGAGGGTCCGCAGAATCCTTCGCGCTCGGCGCACTAGTGCCAATCGGGATTCTCCCGTGGGCGTGGGCTGCTGATCCGACCGGTCGCTGCTCACCTTAGTCACCCTAGGGGACTTAAGCGATCAGCACCCGATTCACCCGAATGGAGTAACTAGCTCAAGTAATCTTCTGGGCAGGCGATGACTCCGATAGGTACAGGTACACCCTGACTGACAGGAGCGATAATGCCCGAAGCGAAAGACAAGTCGACGTCGGGGCGCTCTGCTGCGAAAGTTGAACGGGTTCGGGACCCCAAGTTCACATCCGTGGAACTAGCCGAGCTTCGCACCATGCGATCGGGGCTTACTGAGGAGGAATCCAAGGTTTCCTACTGGCGGCGTCTGATCCAAGCTCGTATTGACGTGATCAACAGCGACCACACCGGGGAAGAGCCGGTAGAGAAACTATCTCGGCTGCTGACTGATGCCCAGAGTTCGCATCGGCGAGTTGCTGCGCTCAGCGTGGGACCCATCGATGACATCCCACCGCTCCCCGATCTCAGTGCTTTGTGGAACCGAGTCGCTACTGAAACTGCCACTGAACGGGATGCCTTGATCGCTGACCTCGAGCGAGCAGAAGAAGACTTGAGCACCTATCGTCGCGAGCTGCACGATCGCATCGATGGCGTTACTGCTGAACTGATAACCCGGTACCGCGAGGAACCCCGACTAGCGCTGGTTGCCATGGAGGAACGCCTGGGAATCGCCTGATCTACTGACTTTTGCGCCCGTTCGGTTCGTATCCGTCGGCGCTTTGCGCCACACTAGCCACGATCGCCCGGTTTGGAGGAGTTCGTGGACGACGTCCTGATGCAGGCGCCGCTCTTTTCCGCATTGGATCCAGAGGCTGCTGCCGCACTCCGGGCTGCCACCAACTTGATCCGAATACCGAAGGGCGGGGTCCTGTTCCGCGAGGGGGACCCGGGCGATCGGCTCTACGTCCTCGAACGCGGCAAGATCAAACTGGGCACCGCATCCACAGACGGCAGGGATGCGCTGCTGGCCATCGTCGGCCCCGGTGAGATGATCGGTGAACTTTCGCTGTTCGATCCTGGCCCGCGGGCGGCTACAGCTACCGCACTTACTGACGTAGCGGCACGAGAGCTCAGCCACGACGCCCTGCGCCCCTGGCTATCGGGCAGACCGGAAGTCGCTGAAGCGCTACTGAGTGCATTGGCCCGCCGACTGCGGCGGACCAATGAGGCAATGTCGGACCTCGTGTTCTCTGACGTTCCTGGTCGAGTGGCGAAAGCGCTCACCGATCTCGGGGAGCGTTTCGGAGTACCCGTTGAGGACGGCACCAGCGTTACCCACGACATGACGCAGGAGGAACTCGCCCAACTAGTTGGGGCTTCCCGCGAGACGGTCAACAAGGCACTAGCAGACTTCGCCGCTCGGGGATGGATCCGGTTGGAATCCCGCTCCGTCATTCTGATCGACAGCGAGCGGTTGGGGCGGCGAGCAAAGTAAGTTTGCTGCCGCCCATCAGCAGCGGCGGCTAGTTCACCCACCCGCTGCCAGCTCGACTAGTTCGACCAATCAGCTGGCGGCGCCACCTCCCCCACCTGGTGTAAGTGCGCCCACTGCGCCGCAGCCGACGCCCGGGCCGCCGGCAACACCCCGGCAGGCAGTGGCTGGTAGACCCGCTCCACGATGTCTGTCACCGACTTCGCTCCCGCAGCGATAGCAGCACGCACTTGGTCCAGCCGCTCTTCCCGATGGGCGCGATACTCAGCAAGGAGTGAAGCCGGTCGAGTCAGTGTTGGGCCATGGCCAGGTAGCACGCGGTCCAGGGAGTGTTCACTAGCTAATTCCGCAAGCCGCTGCAACGAGGTCAAATAGTCGGTCAGCGAGCCATCTGGCCAGGCCACCACGGAGGTACCCCGACCCAGGACTGTATCGCCGGTGAGCACCGCATCAGCCTGCGGTAGGTGAAAGGACAGCGAGTCGGAGGTGTGACCGGGAGTGGCGATCACTTCTAACTCCAGATCACCCTGACGAATACGCTGCCCGTCTAGTAACCCCTCGCTGCCTAGCCGGTGAGTCGGGTCGAGAGCTCGTACCGGGACATCCCACCGGGCGGCAAACATCCGCGCTCCGGCGGAATGATCGGCATGCCCGTGGGTCAGTAGGACTTCGGCCGGCACCAACTCTCGCTGCGCCAGTTCTGCCGCCACTGCCGCGAGATGCTCCGGATCATTCGGACCTGGATCAACGATCACGGCTGGTCCGTTGCCCCACAAAATCCAGGTATTGGTGCCGTCCAGCGTCATCGCCGACGGGTTGGGCGCGAGCACACAGCACACGCCAGCCACCACATCGCCGCCAAACCAAGGGTCCAGCGAACCAATAACGGCAGGCGACCCGCTCATGAGCTGATCACTTCGCCGCTGTAAGCATCTTCCAACCGCCAGTCCACTACTCCGTCGGTTACCCGCCAGGGGCGCGGCAGGAGCGGCCGCGGCCGCCGGGTACGAGCAACTGCTAGCACCGATTCCGGATCGGCAAAGCCCACTAACTGCCGCAAGGCGTCAGCGGTGGGTGGCAGCATGGGCAACGCTCCGTCGACTGCTGCGGCTACTGCCTCCTCCGGTGATATCCAGCGGGTTTCCTCAGTCTCGCTACTCATGTCGGCCCCTTCGGCGCCAGACGGTACCTGCGCCACCAAGAACCTGACGTCGAAGCGTCGACGCTCCACCTCGGGAGTCACCCAATGCACCCAAGGGAACAAGAATTCGCCAGCCACCGCTCGATTCTCTTTCCGCAGCCAAGCCAGGAACTCAACGTTAGATTCAGGCGGCGGTGCTGGCTCTCCCGTCATCAACGCGATACCCGCTTCCTCCCAGGTTTCTCGGACCGCAGCGACGGTCAACGCGCGGAAGTGAGCGGTCGGTTGGGCATCGTCTTTCAGCGGAAACGGCTCATAGTCGAGTGGCCCCTGCCACGGTACGTGCTCATCAGCATCACTGGTTTCGACGCGACCACCGGGAAAGACGTACATGCCCGCTGCGAACGCCATGGCGGTCGGTCGCTTCTGCAGCAGCACCTCCAGCCCAGCCTCGCCCGATCGCAGCAGCATGAGCGTCGCGGCATCATGAACCGGTGGTGGCTGCCAAGCGCCCCCGTCCGACAGCAACTCCTGAGCCCGACGGTCGAGTTCCGCTGGCAAAGTGAAGCTGGGACGTTCCGGGCTAACCACCGACAGCGCCCTCATCTCCTAGCCGGGCCACGACTTCGATCTCCACCGGCGCATTCAGCGGCAGCGAAGCCACTCCCACCGCAGATCTCGCGTGGGTACCTACCTCACCCATAACGTCAGCGAATAGCAGACTCGCGCCATTGATCACGCTGGGCTGGTCAGTGAAGTCGCTCGTGCTGGCTACAAAGCCGACGACCTTCACGAGTTGAACCTGATCCAGGTCCGACACCACTCCGGCCATCGCAGCTAACGCATTGAGCGCCGCCACTTCGGCGGCAGCAGCACCAGTTTCGACATCCACACCTTCACCTAGTCGCCCCGTCGCGACGAGAGCACCATCTCGCAATGGCAATTGGCCCGCGGTGTATATCCAGCCACCCCGCAACACAGCCGGAGCGTAGGCCGCCAAGGCTGCTGGTGGTGCCGGCATCGTCAACCCGCGTTGCGCCAGCCGATCCGCAACCAGGGTCACGACAACGGTCGCTTGAAGTAGGCCACAACATTCTCCGGATTGGGTCCCGGAACGATCTGCACCAACTCCCAACCGTCTTGGCCCCAATTGTCCAAGATCTGCTTGGTTGCGTGAATCAGAACCGGTGCGGTGGCATATTCCCATTTGGTCATAGCACGACCCTAGACCCCGCCGGATAGTCTCAGGGCATGGCATCAAAGCTTTGGCCCGGCGTGCGGCTACATGTCGTGTCGGGCAAAGGTGGTACTGGCAAGACGACCGTGGCTTCCGCCCTGGCGATTGCGCTAGCCACCGGCGGAAACCGAGTACTGCTGATGGAGGTCGAAGGGCGCCAGGGGATTGCACAACTTTTCGATGTGCCACCACTGCCTTACGACGAGACTCGCGTCGCGGTAGCACCCGGTCGGGGGGAGGTCGTTGCCCAAGCGGTAGATCCCGAGGCTGCGGTCTTGGAGTATCTGCGCATGTTCTACAACATCAAACGTGGTGGTACTGCGCTGAAGAAGATCGGTGCCATTGACTTCGCGACCACTATCGCGCCCGGATTGCGCGATGTGTTGATTACCGGCAAAACCGGTGAAGCGGTCCGGCGTCGCGAGCAGGGTCGACCGGTATGGGATGCCGTGGTGATGGACGCGCCACCGACTGGCCGTATCGCGCGATTTCTCAACGTCAACACAGAAGTTGGCTCGCTAGCGCGGGTGGGACCCATCAAGAACCAAGCAGATTCGGTGATGCGAGTCATCGGCAGTCCGGAGACTGCCGTCCACCTCGTGACGCTGCTGGAAGAGATGCCGGTGCAGGAAACTATTGATGGGGTCCGTGAGTTGCGCGAATCGGGCCTACTAGTGGGATCGATCTTCGTAAACAGGCAACGCGCTGAAGATTTGTCCGACGAGGCGCTAGCAGCTGACGTGCCGGTGCCAGCTGCAGCTATCGCCACTGACCTTTCGGCAGCGGGCATTGATGACCCCGACCCTGATCTGGTGGCTGCTCTCACCCAGGAAGGCATCAACCACGCCGTGAGAGTTCGCTTGCAGCGACGCGAGCGCGATCGTCTCGCCGAACTAGACGTCCCACTCGTCGATTTGCCGCAACTCGATGAAGTTGATCTCGGCGGGCTCTACGAGTTGGCCGGTGCAATAGTGGGACAGGCACAACAATGACAACCATCAGCCCCGCACCCAACTTCGACGTCGATGCCATGCTCGGCTCGCCGGACACTCGAATCGTGGTGTGCTGTGGCAGTGGTGGCGTCGGCAAAACCACCACAGCTGCAGCTTTTGCGCTGCGTGCCGCAGAAATGGGTCGTCGCGTCGTTGTCTTGACCATCGATCCGGCACGACGCCTGGCGCAATCCATGGGGCTCAGCCACTTGGACAACACCCCACGGTCCGTGCCCGGCGTTGCGGGTGATGGCTCCCTCGACGCCATGATGTTGGATATGAAACGGACCTTCGACGAACTCGTTGAAGCGCACTCAGACCCCGAGCGAGCCGCTCAAGTACTCGAGAATCCGTTCTACCAGGCTCTCTCCAGCTCGTTTGCCGGCACACAGGAGTACATGGCAATGGAGAAGCTCGGCCAGCTCCGCCGGCAATCCGACCTAGGGGACATCTGGGATTTGATCGTGGTGGATACTCCGCCCTCGCGCTCCGCATTGGACTTTCTGGACGCACCACAGCGGCTTGGCTCTTTCTTGGACGGCAAGTTCATTCGGCTGTTCACTGGACCAGCGAAGGGCGCCGGCCGTGGCTTGGGCCGGGTAGTGGGGGTTGGTCTTGGTCTCGCCGCTGGGGCGGTGAAGAAAGTGCTGGGGACGGAACTCCTGGTGGAAGTCTCGACCTTCATCCAAGCCCTCGACAGTATTTTCGGTGGATTTCGACAGCGGGCGGATGAAACCTACGCAATCTTGCAGGAGCCTGGTACCGCTTTTGTCGTAGTCGCGGCACCGGAGCCAGATGCGGTGCGGGAAGCCACCTACTTCGTCGAACGGCTGACCCAGGAGAGCATGCCACTGGCCGGGATGGTGCTCAATCGAGTTACATTGCCGGTTGGGCATTCGCTGTCTGCCGAAGAGGCAGTGGTAGCCGCTGAACGGCTGGAAAAATCGCACGACCATAGCGAGACGGCAGCGTTGCTGCACATGCACGCCGACACCATGCACAAGGCTCAACGGCAGCGCCACATTGCGGAACGTTTCACTGCGGCACATCCTGCCGTCAGCCAAGCCGTGATTCCCGCGCTTGCGGATGACGTTCACGACTTGGAAGGCTTACGCGAGATCGGTGACTACCTAACCGAGGCAACAACCACCGGGTGATACCGGTGAGAAATGATCAGGCAGGTGCAGGCCTTCTGCTAAGAGGCCGCCGCTGTTACCTGCCTCGTCAACTAGAGCCGCTGCTGTGGGGCGAACTGCTCCATCGGTTGGCTCTGTTGTGGCACCAATGGCTCAATCTCAAGATCAGGATCGAGACGTGCGTGTTCGATGCGGGCGGTGTCCAACAAGCGTCGCCAGGAACTGACGTCTGGGCGCCGCCGCAGCAGCGCACGTCGCTCTCGTTCCGTCATGCCGCCCCAGACCCCGAACTCAACTCGATTGTCTAGCGCATCCGCGAGGCACTCAGTCCTCACTTCACAGCCAAGGCAAATCTGCTTGGCGCGATTTTGTGCGGCTCCTTGGACGAACAGGGCGTCCGGGTCAGTACCGTTGCAAGCAGCGTGGGCAGCCCATTCGCTATTCCAGACCATCTCTTAGGCCCTTTCGCAGGGCGTTGGGACTTGTCTGCCGACGGGCTCAGAAAGTCTCGACAACGCTCGATGTGACGGACACTAATCAGAGCGTGACGGAGATCACAGGCACATATCTACTAAGTCCTATAGTCACAAAAGACTATTTAATAATCATCACATTTCGATTCGGTTTGGATTGTCGGCGCATTGAACCTGAGGCCGTACCCTAAAGGTCGTATGTCTATGTCTGGAGATTCGCCATCGCCACGGGTGGGGCAAGATAAAATGTCAACTGCATCGTCTCGCGATCAGTCCAACGGGCGCTTCACGCTGCGCTCTGGTGATCGTTCAGCCAATCGTGCCGGCGCCGAGGATGGTCGCCTAGTTCTCGTCGTTGCCTTCCTGGTGACATCCTTGGTTGCTGGCGTTTTCGCAGCAGCGATTGCCATGCCCACTCTGGGAGCAGCAAGCATCCTCGCCAAGACTGCTATCGATGCCTTCGAGTCCTACCCCAAGGAACTATCAGACCCAGTTTTGTCGCAACGCTCCGAAATCGTTGATGCCAATGGCAAGCGGATAGCGTACTTGTACGACCAAAACCGTGAGGTGGTTCCGCTCAAAAAGATCGCCCCGGTCATGCAGGAAGCCATGATTGCGATTGAAGATGCTCGCTTCTACGAGCACAACGGAGTCGACGTTCGCGGCACGATTCGCGCCCTTGCCACGAACCAATCCAGTGGTGAGATTCGGCAGGGTGGCTCCACCATCACCCAGCAGTATGTGAAGCAGATTTTGCTGAACAGTGCGAGTAACGAGGAAGAACAAGCGGCTGCCACCGAGCAGAGGGTCGAGCGGAAGCTGCGCGAAGCGCGCTATGCAATCGCGATGGAAAAGACTAAAACCAAGGACGAAATCCTTGAGGGCTATCTGAACATCGCCTACTACGGTTCCGGTGCCCACGGGATAGAGGTCGCAGCACAGACCTACTTCAACAAACCCGCCAGGAAACTCAAACTGGTGGAGGCCGCCACCATTGCTGGCACCGTTCAACAGCCCGGCGCCTTCGACCCAGTCCGCAACCCCAAAGACTCAACCGAAAGACGCAATGAGGTCTTGCTGGCGATGCGCAAGCTCGGCTACATCACACCCACCGAGTACCAAGAAGCTGTAGACACGAAGATGAAGTCGTACCTCGACCACAAGGTCTTCGTTAACGGCTGCCCCACTTCTGACTCCCCCTACTTCTGCGACTATTCGCTGAACTACATTCGCAACGAGCCCGCCTTCGGGGCGACTCGCCGCGAACGGATCAACCTACTCCGCACTGGCGGATTGGTTATTAAGACCACCCTCACACCGCAAGCGCAACGCTCCGCAGACTCGGCTGTGAAGAACCGGATTCCAGTCGGTGATCCCAGCAACAAGGCTGCCGCCATCAGCATGGTCCAGCCTGGCACTGGCAAGGTCCTGGCGATGACGCAGAACACCGAGTGGGGCCGCAAGGGTCAAGGAAAGACCGCCTACAACTACAACGTCCGTAAGTCTGAGGGCGGCACCATCGGGATGCAGTCCGGGTCAACCTTCAAGCCGTTCACGTTGGCCGCGGCCTTAGAGAAAGGCATCTCCCCTTCGGTTGCGATCACCTCCCCGTCTCAGAAGACTTTCTATGGCTTCCGTGACTGTGACGGCTACAACTTCCCGCCGTACACCGTCAAAGGTGGCGGTGGCGTCGAGACGATGTATTCCGGGACCAAAGGTTCGATTAACACCTTCTTCGTCGGCCTGGAACAGATGGTGAGTCTCTGTCGGCAGGCCGAGATCGCCGAGGCCATGGGTATCCGTAAGGGCAACGGCAAGAAACTCAACCGGGTACCCTCCTTCGTCCTAGGGGCCAACGAAGTAGTTCCACTGGACATGGCGGGTGCTTACGCCGCCTTCGCTAACGACGGGGTGTGGTGCAAGCCCAACCCCATCGACTCCATTAAGCGTACCCAGGGCAAGAAGGTCTACAAGTTCCAATCGCAGTGCCGTCGAGTCTTGAGCAGCTACGTCGCCGATACCATCACAACCCTGCTGCGAGGGCCGGTGAGCGGTGGCGGCACTTATCCCGGCGCCTCCTTCGGTCGCCCCATCGCGGGTAAGACGGGTACGACAGACACCTCATCGGCGGTCTGGTTCGTGGGTTACACCCCACAGATCGCCGCGGCGGTTTGGGTTGGCGACCCACGCGGTGGCTACCGCTATCCACTCAACTACGTGGTCATCAACGGTAGTTACTACTCCACGGTCTACGGCGCTACGATTCCTGGTCCCATTTGGCGCTCCGCAATGAGTGGAGCACACTCAGGCCTGCCCTACCGCGGGTTCGGTGGCGATCCCCGAGACTACGACATCCGACTCGATGCGACCGACGACAAGAAGAAAAAGAAAGACAAGGACAAGCAGCCAGCAGGCGATGACCAGAACACGCTCACCCTGGATGAACTAGAGGAGCTTCAAAATCTGCCTGAGTTCACTTTCGAGTAACTCGGGATTCGAACCGCGATTGCGGTTCGCCTGGACCCCTACTGGCCGATCCCCAATTCCCGTTTAACTGTCGCAGCAAGTTCGGCGCCATCCACTCGACCGAGAGTCTTGTCCTTCAGGTCCTTCATCACTGAACCCATCGCACGGCCACCTGCCAGTCCTTGCTCCTGAGCAGCTGCGACCGCCAGTTGAACTAGTTGCTGCAACTCCTCGGTGGACAGCGGCTGCGGAAGGTAGCGAGCGAGGATATCTGCCTCCGACTTTTCCTTGTCCGCAAGATCGTCCCGTCCTGCTTTTTCGAATTCACCGGCTGCTTCGCGTCGCCGCTTGGTCTCAGAGGCCAGCACCGAGACGGTCTCATCATTGCTGAGTTCTCTGGCGGCATCGCCAGACACCTCCGCCTTGCTGATCGACGTCAAGGCCATCCGGATAGTGGCCACAACTTCCGTTTGACCGGACTTCATAGCGGAGGTGAGATCTTGGCGCAGTTGTTCCTTGATGGTGGACATAGCGCCCATTGTGGCGTGTTTGCGCCCAGTCGGGTACTCAACCCGCCATCCGGTCAACGCACTAGCTGAGAATGGTGGCACGATAGAACGCATGTCCCGATCCATCGCCAAAATCGCGGCACTCGGAAGTGTTGCGGCAGTAGCGGGACTGGCTTGGTCGGTAGCGGAAACTAAGCGCTACCGCATGCGCATGGAATCCCTTCCGATCCTTCCTGCCGGTGCTCAGTCACTACGAGTTCTGCATCTATCGGATCTTCACATCACCCCCTCGCAGGGCGATAAGACTCAGTGGCTCGCTGCCCTGGCTGATTGGGATCCGCACCTCACCGTCGTGACCGGAGATTTCCTCGCCCATCACGCGGCTGTGCCAGTGGCTTTGGCGGCACTACGACCACTGCTGGCGGCACCGGGGGTCTTTGTATTGGGCAGCAACGACTACTACGCGCCGAGACCATTCAATCCGGCCCGCTATTTGCGCGGCCCGTCGGAGTTAGAGACCAGTCGAGAACCCCTACCGTGGCCAGATCTGGTTAATGGCCTGACTCGGGCTGGCTGGTTGGATCTCGACAACCGTCGCGCCCACCTCAGCCTTGCCGGCCTAGCAGTGGATGCTCGGGGTGTTGATGACCCACACATTGGCCTCGATGATTACAACCGGGTCGCAGGTCCGTTCGAACGTTCCGCAGACCTTCGACTGGGTGTCGCGCATGCCCCCTACTTGCGGGTGCTAGATGCGATGAGCGCCGACGGAGCCGATCTGATGCTGGCGGGCCACACCCACGGTGGCCAGTTGCGGGTACCGGGCTATGGGGCGTTGGTCACCAACTGCGATCTCCCTCGAAAGTTGGCTCGCGGCCTTCACCGTTACCCGACAGATTCATCGACGTGGCTGCAAGTCTCTGCAGGCATGGGGCAGTCTCCTTACGCACCAGTGCGGTTCGCCTGCCCACCAGAGGCGGTCCTGCTTACCTTGACCGGTAGCGACGTCAGCAGCGGCTGACCACTGGGCTAAACTTGGGGCTTCAGCGGGGTGTGGCGCAGCTTGGTAGCGCGCTTCGTTCGGGACGAAGAGGTCGCAGGTTCAAATCCTGTCACCCCGACGCGAGCAAAGGCCTGGGGTGTGCCCCCGGGCCTTTGGTCATATTTCGGCATGTCGCAGCAGGCGCCGCAAGTCGCCACAGGCATTATGCAGCGGCTCGGTGGCAGACGAATTTTGGTCGAACGATATCGATTGTGTTCACTACCTTCCGGTGCCTGCGTAGACAACCGCCTCGCCGTCGGCATCCAAGCCGAAAGCAGTGTGCACGGCACGCAACGCCCGCTCAGCATCCCCGGTGCGGGTGACCACGGAGATTCGAATCTCTGAGGTAGAGATCATTTCCACGTTCACATCCGCCTCGGCCAATGCCCGGAAAAAGGTCGCGCTGACTCCCGGGTTGGACCTCATGCCAGCGCCGACCAGCGACAGCTTGGCGACGTCCTCATCACTGGCCAGATTGGCGAACCGAATCTTGTCCTGCGAGTCCAGCAACGCTTGCATCCCCCGACCAAGATCGCCCTTGGGGCAGGTGAAAGTCACATCAGTCAAGTGGGTACTTGCCTCGCTGACGTTCTGCACGATGAGGTCGATATTTACCCCGGCATTGGCAAGTGCCTGAAAGATCTCAGCAGCGATACCCGGTTCGTCCGGAACCCCCACAATAGTGATCTTGGCGTCGTTCAGGTCGGCGGCAACGCCCGAGATGATCGGCTGTTCCACGGTTCCTCCTTCGGTCGGATCGGCAAGCACCCAGGTGCCCTCAGAAGTAGAAAAGGTTGATCGCACGTGAATGGGAATCTGAAAGCGACGGGCATACTCCACGCAGCGCAGATGCAGCACCTTGGCGCCTACCGCTGCAAGTTCCAGCATCTCTTCGTACGAGAGCCGACCTACTTTGGTTGCTCGGCCAACAGTCCGGGGATCGGCAGTGAAGACACCATCGACGTCGGTGTAGATCTCACACACTTCGGCTGTCAAGGCAGCTGCCAAGGCCACTGCAGTGGTGTCTGAGCCACCTCGCCCCAAGGTAGTGACGTCTTTACTCTCGTGGCTGACTCCCTGAAACCCAGCAACGATCGGTACTGCGCCTTCGCTCAAGGCCTTTTGGATACGTCCCGGAGTGACGTCGATGATCCGTGCCCGACCATGCGCCGAGTCGGTAATCAGACCAGCTTGCGAACCGGTGTAGGAGCGAGCTTCAAAACCGTTGTCATGGATTGCCATGGCCAGCAAGGCCATCGATATTCGCTCTCCTGCAGTGAGCAACATGTCGAGTTCGCGTCCCGGCGGGTCAGGGCTGACCTGTTGCGCCAAATCCACGAGGTCATCGGTGGTGTCACCCATTGCGGATACCACCACGACCACTTCATTACCGGCCCGCCGGGTGTCGGCGATCCGTCGAGCTACCCGCTGAATCGATGAAGCATCAGCGACAGATGATCCGCCGTACTTTTGAACGATGAGGGCCACGCGAGACTCTTCCTAAAGGTTGTAATCCAGCTGCTACAAATAACAGGATATCCAGCGGCCAGTTACCCGAGAGTCCGGCGGCCCGCAAAAGCTCGCCCCAACGTGACTTCATCAGCAAACTCGAGGTCACCGCCCACCGGCAGCCCACTAGCTAATCGGGACACTGCCAAATCCATATCCGCCAGCATCCGAGCAAGATAACTGGCGGTCGCCTCACCTTCAAGATTGGGGTCAGTGGCGATAATTACCTCACGAATCGAGGCATCCGCGAGTCGCTGCATCAACTCGGTGATTCGCAGGTCGCTAGGACCGACGCCGTCGATGGGACTAATGGCACCACCCAAGACGTGATAAACGCCGCGGAACTCGCGGGTGCGCTCGATTGCCACCACATCTCGACTTTCCTCCACCACGCAGATGATCGAGCGTTCGCGACGTTCGTCGGTGCAAATCGAGCAGGGGTCGGATTCCGTGGCACGACCACAGGTCTGGCAGAACCGGACCCGCTGCTTTGCCTCCGTCAAGGCGGTTGCCAACCGTTCAACATCGGTCGGGTCGGCATCCAGAATGTGAAAAGCGATCCGCTGAGCCCCCTTGGGCCCGACTCCGGGGAGTCGACCCAGTTCCTCAATCAAGTCAGCAAGTGCACCCTCATACATGCTTAGTTGCCCTCAATCTCACCGATAGCCGTCGCTCCGAGTTTCTCCTTCAGCAAATCGACGCCGGCCAGGTCTGAGTCTGCGAGATCCGGGTCGGAATCAGAAGGCTCTGATTCCGCTTCGGCAGTCGCGGCACGCTCGATCGGCCTGACGGCTACATCGATACCAAACGACTCCACCAATACCGTGCGAAGCATGACGTCTCGGCCGCTTTGCGTAATCGACAGCAGTTGCCCCGCCG
>Ga0055584_100001894_pt1 | contig 20580 bp, 16 predicted proteins | sample OSDHelmetaG_FD_58716 | JGI IMG/M metagenome (GOLD analysis project Ga0055584, IMG submission 58716) | Pelagic marine sediment microbial communities from the LTER site Helgoland, North Sea, for post-phytoplankton bloom and carbon turnover... | ecosystem: Environmental > Aquatic > Marine >...
GCTCCGAAGGCGTTATAATGACAGGCTTTAATAACGTCTGTCGAATTCATTGAATCCCGCTCAATATCAGCAAAAATTTTCGCGTATTGCCGAACAAACCAGCTATCGTTTGCTGGCTGAGCAGGACAGGGATTTTCTACGTCGTCAGGCTGCGCAGTACCGATTTAGCTTACAGGAATTGCAGCTGGTCAGTGATATTGCGCTGGATCGAATGCGCTGGAAGGAATCGGCTCTATCTGAAGTGTGGCCTCAAAGCGAAGGTACAGGTGATACCAGGGCCGTTAAAAAAAGCCTGCTACTGGGTTTGAGACAGCAGCACGATGCGCTCAAATCGAAATCCAACAGCTATGCAGCCATTACCGTCGAAGACAAGCCGAAGACTCGTAAGCCGGATCTGGCGGTGCAGGTTAAACCGGGCCTTGGGCTGGGGCGATGTCCGGTTGCGTCGGAGAAAACCCGCTGCTGTAATTTGCTGACACTGGATGCAGTAGAAAAGTGCGGTTTTGATTGTTCCTATTGCAGCATCCAGTCGTTTTACCATGGCAACAAGGTGACCTTTAATGCCGGTTTTGCTGAACAGCTGAAACAGCTGAAACTTGATCCGGATAAAACTTACCATATTGGTACTGGTCAGTCTTCTGATTCACTGATGTGGGGGAATCATCAGGGTGTGCTTGATGCTTTGGCTGAGTTTGCCGCCGACAATCCCAATGTGGTGCTCGAGCTGAAAACCAAATCAAAAAACATTGGCTGGCTGCTGCAGAATGATTATCCGGAAAATATAATCTGTACCTGGTCGCTGAACCCTCAGACCATAATCGATCACGAGGAACACCTGAGTGCAAGCCTTGAGCAGCGACTTGTCAGTGCGGAGAAAATAGCGGAGAAAGGCCGATTAGTAGGTTTTCATTTTCACCCGATAGTGCACTACGAGCACTGGCGTAATGATTATCTGGAAATCTGTAACGATATCGTAAAACGATTTAGTGCAAACCAGGTTGCCATGGTCTCCATGGGTACCCTTACTTTCACCAGATCGGTTATGAAAACCATTCGGCAGCGGCCACTTACCAGTAAAATTCTGCAGATGCCCATGGAGGAAATTGCTGGCAAATTTTCCTATCCGATTGATACCAAGGTCGATCTGTTTAAAACTCTATATGACGCTCTGGAACCATGGCATAACAAGGTGTTTTATTATCTGTGCATGGAAGCCCAGAGCCTGTGGCAACCAGTCTTTGGTTATGAGTTTGATTCTAACCTTGCCCTGGAGTCGGCAATGAAATCAGCCTATTTCGATAAGATACAGCGTTTGGCTAAGGTTTGATCCGTGGATACACCACAAGGTGGTCGATTTCCATTTTAATGCCAAGATCCTCGCCGATGGCATGGCTATGGTGGGACGGTACCAGGGATAACACTTTACTGCCGCTGGGTAAAACCAGAGTATACAGATAGCTCTCGCCGCGGAAACTACGTTTGACAATGCGGGCCGTCTGGGTACTGTGGTCATCGTGAATAATATCGTCAGGACGCACCAGTATGTCTACCGGTGTACCCACCGGCAGGTCTGTAACCAGATCACCCCGGAGCAGGCCGAGCTCAGATTTCACTTCGGTCGCGCTGGCAATAGTGCCTTCGATAAATACGCCGTCGCCAATAAATTTGGCGACAAACAGTGAAGTGGGTTCATGGTACAGATCATAGGGTTTATCCCATTGCTCAATGTGTCCTTCCCGCATTACCCCGACGACGTCACCAAAGGTGAAAGCGTCCTGCTGGTCGTGGGTCACCATGACGCAGGTTGCGCCAATATCCTTCAACAACTCCCGCACTTCCTGGCCAAGACGTTCACGCAGGTCCCCATCCAGATTAGAGAATGGTTCGTCCATCAATAGCAGTTCAGGACTTGGCGCCAGGGCCCGGGCCAGGGCGACTCGCTGCTGTTGTCCGCCGGACAGTTCGTGGGGGTACTTATGCATCTGATTCTGCAGACCGACTCGCTCCAGCATTTCGCCAACAATGCGGCGTCTGTCGCTGTCACTTCGCCTGAACAGGCCTGCGGCAACATTTCGTTCGACATTCAAATGGGGAAACAATGCATGATCCTGAAATACCATGCCCATATTACGGTGTTCAGGGGCAACGATATTTGCCGGAGAGGAAATGCATTGATTGTCGAGATAGATCGCCCCGTCGATCAAGGGCTGGAATCCGGCGATGGCCCGTAATACTGTGGTTTTACCGCAGCCACTAGGCCCTAACAGACAGGCCAGATCTCCGGGTTCGATGTCAAAAGACGCGTGATTGACAGCCGATTCATTCTCATAACGACAGCTGATGCGGTCAACCTTAAGTGGAGCGGACATTTAATTTTCGGCAGTAGTTCAGGCGCGTGAGGCCAGAGATTGCGATTGGGAAATCGTTTTACTCAGTAATATGACTGGAAGCAAGCCCGATATCACGATGCATAGTGCGCCGAGGGCGCTTTGTTCAATCATTTCGTCAGACGCGAACTGATACACGTGTGTGGAGAGCGTTTCAAAATTGAATGGCCGCAACAGGAGTGTGGCCGGTAACTCTTTCATTGTATCAACAAACACAATAAGTGCTGCGGTCAGAATACCGCTTTTTAATAAGGGCAGTTGAAAGCGACCCAACGTTCTGCTGGCGCTATATCCAAGGGTTCTCGCAGCCATATCAACAGACTCGGAAATCTTGGACATGCTGGATTCTACCGAGCCGATTGAGATGGCGAGAAACCTGATGACATAAGTCATGATCAGTGCAAATGTAGTGCCGGTCAGCATTAACCCTGTAGAAATGTCGAACCGGGCACGGAAGAAAGTATCCATTGCATTGTCGAAGCTGGCAAGTGGAATCACAATCCCTACGGCAAGTACTGCGCCCGGTACAGCGTAACCTACAGATGCGATCCGGGCCGCTATGATCATTGACGTGCTTCGATGCAGGCGGCGACCATAGCAGACTACAACTGCCAGAGTAGCGCACACCACTGCAGCGGTAGTCGATACATACAGGCTGTTGAACACATACTCTCTGAATTCAGGACTCCAGGATTGTTCAAAATATTGAATCGCGTATTTCAACAACATTAAAAACGGCAGGATAAATCCCAGAGAAACAGGTGCAGCACACACGAATATCGCCAGCCATTTGCTGCGACCGACCAATTGCTTACGTTGTTTGTTGGAAAATCTGCCGGCGCTCTGGTAGAAGCGCTGACGGCGTCGGCCGACATATTCGAGGGAAAGCAACAGAACAACAAAAGTCAGCATCACAGATGCAATTTGTGCTGCTCCGCCAAGGTTGCCCATATTGAGCCAGACATCGTAGATTCCAGCAGTCAGCGTATGTACCGAGAAGAAATCGACAGTGCCAAAGTCGTTCAACGTTTCCATCAATGCCAGTGCAACACCTATGGCTATTGCCGGGCGGGCAATGGGTAGTGAGACAAACATGAAAGTCTTGAACGGACTGCGGCCGCTCAATCTGCTCACAGCGGATAGATTTGGTGACTGCTCAATAAACGAAGACCGTGCGAGCAAATAAACGTAAGGGTACAGTACCAGCCCCATCAGCATTACTGCACCGCCCATGCTACGCACATTTGGAAACCAGTAATCCGATGCCAGCTGCCAGCCAAACAAGGTTCTGAGGCCCTGCTGTACTGGACCGGCAAACTCAAGCAGGTCAGTATATAAATAGGCAACTACGTAAGCAGGGAAGGCCAGGGGCAGGAGTAACAGCCATTCAAACATTCTGCGAAAGGGGAATTCATAGTTGCTCACCAGATAGGCCGTAGATACGCCGGTGGCAAATACGCTTGTACCTACCCCTAACATCAGCACGATGGTGTTTTGCAGATAGCGAGGTAGTGATGTTTTGACGAGGTGTGGCCAGATATTTTCGGTAGGGAAAAACGCAAGCCAAAGAATCGCAAATACCGGCAGTATGGCCAGTAATGCAATAACGACAGTGCCGATCCTCCAGGGATCGGCACTGTTTATAAGGGCACTTGAAAAGCGATATTGTGCTTGTTCAGTGTTGCTCGAAGACGCTATAGCCATAGGCCGCAACAATAAGAGAGTTATTCATTATAGGCAACCCGGTCCACCATTTTTGAAGCTTCGGCGCGGTTGGTTGCGACCTTGTCAAGGGCGAGATTATCGCGTTTAAATGCCCCGAGGGACTGGAGATATCCTGTCAGCACAATGGATTGCTTCACCGGATACTCACCATTGACTTCGGCATACATACCCTGGGCCTGGTCGCTGGCGAGAAACTCCATCAGCATACGGGCATTATCAGGGTTGGGTGCATACCGTGCCATTGCCATACCGCTGATATTCATATGCGTACCTCGATCCTGCTGATTAGGAAAGATAACCCTGACCGCATCTGCCCAGGGTTTTTGCTCTTTGTCGCTGATCATCTGAAACATATAGTAGTGATTGATAACGGCAAGATCACATACACCCTCCTTGATGGCTTTAACCTGTCCACGGTCATTGCCTTCGGGTTTTCGTGCCAGATTTGATTTGACCCCGTTGAGCCAGGTTTCGGCTTTTTCATCGCCATGCACAGCCATCATCATTGAAATCAGGGCGACGTTATAAGCGTGTTTGCCGGAGCGGGTACACACTCGACCGTTCCATTCTGGATCGGCCAGATCCTCATAAGTCGTAATCTCACCGTCCGCTACCCGATCTTTAGCGGCAACAATAATTCGTGCTCTGGAAGTGAGCCCAAACCAGTGATTATCCGGGTCTCTCAGATTATCCGGTACCTGAGCGTTGATGATATCGGATTGCACTGACTGGGTAAGCGCTGCATTCTTAAAATCCGAAAGCCTGCCAATATCTGTAGTGAAGACGAGATCTGCAGGGCTGTTCCTGCCTTCGCTCTTGAGACGTTCCAGCATTCCTTTCTGGGCAAATACCGCATTTACCTTGACACCGGTTTTCGCCGTAAAGGCCTCAAACATTGGCTTGATCAGCTGGGGCTTTCGATAAGAATAGACGTTTACTTCCTGAGCCAGGACGTTCTGGGTTGATATGCCCAGGGCCACCATTGTGAGAAGGAGGAGGGCTGAGGGGTGTTTCATTGGATTACAAGCTATTCTGTATTGGTTGTTGGAATCAGGATAATAATCTAAATGAGAATGATTCGCAATATTGTTTGTAGATTATTTTTGAAAATATGGGCGTCGCCATGCGGACTCTGAATATGGTGCTTTGCGGGTGGTAAATATTGGCTTTGGGCTTCTGTTATGCAAGGCCGACAGGTAGAATCCCCAGCCCTCCCGCAATCAGTTTGTTCACTGTCCCAGCCCAGCCCCCTCATAAGATGAAGCAGCGAATTGAATCGCTTATCAGGCATTCCCTGAGGCAACTCGAAAACGATCAGATTATCCCTCATGGTGCGGTAGAGAGCGTCCATATCGAAAGAACCCGTGAGGCTTCCCATGGCGACTTCGCATCTAACGTCGCGCTGGTGCTGGCAAAGAAAGCTGGCCTTAAACCACGTGAGCTGGCCCAGCAGATTGTCGACCGCTTACCTGACTCCGATCTGGTAACCAGAGCCGAGATTGCCGGACCGGGTTTTATCAACTTTGGCGTTGCCGATGAAGCCTGGTACGAACTGATTAATCAGATTCGTCAGCAAGGCAGCCAATTTGGCCGCAGTGACATAGGTAAAGGCAAAAAAGTGATGGTAGAGTTTGTTTCTGCCAACCCCACCGGTCCACTCCATGTCGGTCATGGCCGTGGTGCGGCTTATGGTGATGCCCTTTCAAGAGTTTTGAGGGCGGCGGGATTTAATACTCACAGTGAATACTATGTGAACGATGCCGGCAGACAAATGGATATTCTGGCGCTCAGTGTCTGGCTGCGTTATCTCGGCTTGTCCGGCAAAGACGTCTCATTTCCAACCAATGGCTACCAGGGAGACTATATCTACGATATTGCCCGGAGTCTTGCAGAAAATATTGGCGATAAGCTGGCAATTTTGCCTGAAGAATATTTTTCCGACCTGCCGGAAGACGCCGATGCCTCGATCGATCTGCTGGTCGGCAGGTGTAAGGTGGCGCTGGGAGAACAAGGTTTCAGCCAATTGTTTGATCATGGCTGTAACGCGTTGGTAGACGATATCCGCCAGGACCTTGCTGAGTTCGGGGTGGAGTATCAGCAATGGTTTTCTGAACGCTCACTTGTCACCAGCGGGGCAATGGAAAAAGCGGTGGCAGTGCTGACTGCCAATGGTCACATCTACGAAAAAGATGGCGCGCGCTGGTTCAGGGCAACTGACTTCGGTGATGAAAAAGATCGAGTGGTGATACGTGCCAATGGTTCCCATACTTATTTTGCCACCGACCTGGCCTATCATTATGACAAGGGCGAGCGCGGCTTCGATAAGATACTGGATGTATTTGGTGCTGATCACCACGGTTATGTGAAGCGTATCAAGGCGTCGTTTGAAGCCCTGGGGCATTCTCCCGACAAACTGGAAATTCTGCTGGTGCAGTTTGCTGTGCTCTATCGAGGCGGAAACAAAGTATCGATGTCTACTCGAGGTGGAGACTTCGTTACCTTGAGAGAATTAAGAGAGGAAGTGGGGAATGATGCCGCACGTTTTTTCTACGCCTTGAGGCGTCCCGATCAGCACATGGATTTTGACCTGGATCTTGCCAAGTCCCAATCTGCAGAAAATCCGGTCTACTACATACAGTATGCTCACGCCCGTATCTGCAGCGTATTTCGTCAAATTAAAGAGAAAGGAATGGCGACCCCGGACAATACTGAAGCAGATTACGGTTTGCTGGTAGAGGACAGGGAGCTCGGCCTTTTACAAAGCCTTTCAAAGTTTCCAGAAGTAGTGGAGTCAGCTGCCCGCGCTTTCGAACCTCATCAGGTTGCATATTATCTGCGGGATCTTGCCACCGCCTTCCATGCTTACTACAACGCCCATCCGTTTCTCTCCAGCGAAGAAACTCTTCGCCTCGCACGACTTGGACTGATTGATGCCACCCGGCAGGTGATCAGCAACGGCCTCAATCTCCTGGGGGTCAGCACCCCGGAAAAAATGTAACCAGGATAGTTTGACAGCGATCATATGGCGCAAGCGAGAAGAAAAAAAACTACCGCAAAAAAGAGGAAGTCATTCAGTCATGTTTCTTCTCACGGGATTGGAATGCTTCTGGCAGGCGCAGTGATTGGTTCTCTTGGAACGATCATGTGGCAGGGGCTGCAGTCCAGGGACAGTGATGTTGGTTCCGGTATTCGCCAGATGATTGAAAACTCCAGAGAACAGTCAATACAGCAGGCGGAGGTTGATCCGTCTCCTGAAGTGGTGCCCCAGCCGCAACAGACCAACTATGATTTCTTCACGGTATTACCGGAAATCGAAGTAGTGGTTTCCGAAGATGAGGAAAGTGCCGCCCAGGCAAAACCTGTTGTGGCAGCCGCCAAAGAAAGTGATGTTAAACAAGCAGTTGAACCACCAAAGCAATCGAATAGTGCGTATATGCTGCAGGCGGGTTCGTTCAATCGGTCTGCAGATGCAGAGCGCCAGAAAGCCACTCTTGCACTGATAGGACTGAGTTCGGTGATACAGAAGATCACAATTCACGGTCGAGGAGATTTTTACCGCGTGCGCCTCGGGCCTTTCGTTAATCATGGCAAGATGCTGGAGGTTGACGAAAGACTGCAACAGGAAGGCATAAAGGCGCTGCGGTTGAAAGTGTCCAAGGCGGGATAGCTTCCCAGGAGAGTAAATACCTATGAAAACACTTCGCATTGCAACCAGAAAGAGCCAACTTGCGCTTTGGCAGGCATACTACGTCAGGGATCATCTGCTGGCCAGCCACCAGGACCTTTCCGTGGAAATCGTGGAGATCGTTTCTGAAGGCGATAAGACCCTGGATATCCCGCTTTCCAGCGTTGGCGGCAAAGGGTTGTTTCTGAAAGAGCTGGAGCAGTCACTACTAAGCGGCGACGCTGATATTGCAGTGCACTCGATGAAAGATGTGACCGTTGAGCTGCCACAGGGATTGGTGATTGCTGCGATTTGCCCCAGGGAAGACCCCAGGGATGCATTGGTATCCAACAGCTACCAGTGTCTTGAAGACATGCCGGAGGGTGCGGTAGTGGGCAGTTGCAGTCTGCGGCGACGCTGTCAGATCAAGGCAGCGTTTCCCCATCTTGAGGTGCGTAATCTTCGTGGCAACGTCAACACAAGATTGGCTCGTCTGGATAATGGTGATTACGATGCGCTGATTCTTGCCGCCGCCGGATTGATCCGGCTCGAATTTCAGCAACGTATTCAACAATACATCGACACAGAGATATGTCTGCCAGCGGTAGGGCAGGGCGCAGTTGGGGTTGAATGCAGACAAGACGATAGTGATACGATACTGTTGCTGGCGCCGTTGGGTGACCGGCTCAGTTCACTGAGGGTGGCAGCAGAGCGAGCAGCGAATGCCCGCCTCGGTGGCGGTTGCCATGTGCCTCTGGCAGTGTTTGCTGAACTCAATCAGGGACTGATGACGGTGCGCGGGATGGTGGGCGAAGTAGATGGTTCCAGAGTGTTGCATGCCAGCATCAGCGGCCCCGTCGAGGACAATGAGGACGCCACAATTCTGGGCAGACATATTGCCGAGGATTTATTGTCCCAGGGTGCCGGGTCAATCCTTGATAACGTTTATGCAGGCCAGGGTTAACCCCCTCGAGGGTTATGCTGTCTTGATCACCAGACCAGCCGGACAGGGAGAGGGGTTGGCTCAGCTGGTAAAACAGCGGGGTGGCTCGCCAGTGATCTATCCGGTGTTCAATATTGAACCACAGACGCAAGGTCCAGAGATGCGCGCTGCGGTCTCGGCACTGGACAAGTTTGATCTGGTTATTTTTGTAAGTGCTCACGCGGTCCATGCGGTAATGGCAGTACTGACTGAGCTGGGACGGTTTTTTCCGCCTGCTGCCGAGGTGGCCGCGATTGGTCCGGCCACCGCAAACTGCCTTGAAGGATATGGCGTTCACCCGGGATATATCCCGAAAGATACAATAAACAGCGAAGGGATGCTGAAAAGCTTGTCAGCGTTTGCTGCTGGTGGAACGAAGGTGGTATTGTTCAGAGGTCAGAATGGCCGTGAATTGCTGGCAACTGGATTGGCGGATCAGGGTGCTGAGGTCTTACAGATCGAATCGTACCGCCGCTCGCTGAATGATACGGCAGTATCGCCGCGGCTGAAACAATGGCAACTTCAGGGTAAACCGTTGCTCTCGTTAACCAGCGTCGCAATTATGCAGGGCTTGCTTGAAAAAGCCGATACAGAAGAAACCAAGCTGATTCTGCAAAGTCCTTTGGCGGTATTGAGTCAGAGAATCGCCGTAAGCTGCCGTGCCAGGGGGTTTAAAGGGGTTTTGCAGGTTGCTGACAGGCCGGACGATTATGCCATGGTGGATGCACTGATAAAGTGCACTGATGACCGCACTGGTTAAGCAGAGGTTAAGGAATTTCGCGGTATCCTGCGGCTGGTGACTATGGGCGAAAGTGAATACAATTGCATCCTAAACTGAACAGCTATGCCTCGTGGAGAGGGAGAGTATATTGACCGAAAGTAAAAATAAATCAGGGGCAACGGGTTCCTCTAAAACTGGAAAGACACCAACCAGCAAAACCGCAGCCAGCAAATCCCGTCAATCGACTGATCAGTCAAACGATGAAAATCTGGAAATTACCAAAACAAATACCAGCGAGCCTGTGATCGCTGCCAGTCAGGCAATGCCGACTGCCACAGGATCTGCTTCAGGTATTGGATTGCTGGCGCTGTTACTAAGTCTGCTCGCCCTTGGTGCTGCTGGTTATTCCTGGTATCAGACCGCCGTGAATGCGCGTATTGCCGGAGGTGCCCAGGTCAACAGGCTGAGTGCGGTTGAACAGCAATTCGGTACAGTAAAAGAGACGCAGTCCGAAGTGACCGAGCAAATAAGGCAGGTTCGCCAGCGTGTGGCGGATACCGAAACGGGTGTGGCAGAGCAGGTGAGTCAGGTGAAGCAGCTAGTCAGCGCTACGGAATCTGCTCTGGGTGCGCAGATCAGCGAGGTCAAGCAGCAGATTATTAAATCCGAGGGCGATGTCGGGACCCGGATCAGGGAAATTCGTGCACAAACGGAAACGCAGCAGCAGCAGGTCGCAGCCCAGGTATCATCAGCACAACAGGGACTCGAACAGCAAACTACAACATTTCGCGGAGAGTTCGATACATTGGCGGCGTCTATCGGTGAGTTGCGAAGTGAACTCGGTACCAGTATTGATAGCTGGAGTCTGCGTGAAATCGAGCACCTGCTGGTAATGGCAAACCAGCGGTTGCAGCTTGGCGGCGATGCCGTAATGGCACGCAAAGCATTGCAGATTGCTGAATCAAGATTACGCAGCATAGGTAATCCGGCGCTGTTGCCAACGAGGGAGGCGCTAAGTCAGGAAATAGCTGCGCTTAGTCAAGTTAAGGAAATTGATTTTGCCGGTGTCACTAACACCATCAGCCTGCTGTCAAATACCCTTGAAAACTTGCCGATCTCCGGAACGGGGGATACTACCGGGCCGGATATGTCCGCTAAAGGTGATGCGGCTGATACCGAAGGCAATAGTCAAGAGGGTGGCTCAGCTACCGATAAAATCACCAGCATAGGCAAAAGCTTCCTGTCTGACCTGGGTAGCCTGGTACAGGTGGAAAAAGGCGGCAAGCCGGTTGCGCCTTCTATCTCTGCGGAAATTGCACAAATGACCCTTACCCGTGGCCACCTGATTCTCGAAGGTGCCCAGGTTGCATTGCTGCGACAACAGCCTGATGTATACCTTGACCGGCTCAATGCAGCTGAAGCGTGGGTTGGCGAAAAATTCGACACCGGCAATGACCAGACGGCGGACTGGTTATCGCAGCTTGGTGGCCTTAAGGAGGTTGTGCCGAAAGTAGAAGTTCCCGACATTTCAGGCTCCCTTAATGCCCTGAGAAGTGTAATCGGAAAGGAGGACTAGGTCAGTGAAACTGGTGATTTCGATTATCCTGGCCATTGGTGTGGCTATTGCTCTGGCGATGTATGCCCAACAAGACCCTGGATTTGTCGTGTTGTCCAGAGAGTGGGGAGGGGAGCCTTACACCATCAGGCTGCCCCTTGCATTATTTGCGCTGTTCCTGCTGGTTGCTTTCGTTATTTTATATCTGCTGTTTAATTTTATTGTCAGCCTGTTCCGCGCGCCTAAGAACATCGGCAAATGGCGCAAGGGAAAGAAGGAAGTCAGCGCCCAGCAGCACACGATGCGAGGATTTGCCGGTCTTATCGAGGGAAACTGGTCCCATGCTGAAGGACAGTTGTTATCCAAGTTGGATCACAACAAGGCATCATTAATGAATTATCTGGGTGCTGCATACGCGGCCCAGCAACAGGGTCAGCTGGCCAGGCGTAATCAGCATCTGGATACCGCACTGAAAATGCACCCGCGGCAGGAGCTGGCGATAAAGCTCACCCGTGCCCGCATGCAAATGCAGGCGGGGGAGTGGGGTGATGCCCGTGACCAGCTGGAATATCTGCGCCTCAGCGCGCCGAAGAATGTGGCTGCTGCGAGAATGCTGGCTGATACCTACCGCGAAGTGGGTGACTGGCCTGCGCTGGTGAAGTTGATGCCATCCCTGGGCAAGCTGAAAGCGTTTCCCGAAGAGGAACTGAAGCAAAGGGAAAAGCTGGCGCTGGAACAACATATAGAATCCCCGGCGCTGTTACAGGGTGATGGCTCGAAGGTGGATGAAACCTTTAAGGCCCTTCCACGCAAGAAGAAAAAGGACGCTACTGCAGTGGCAAGCTACGCGCGGCAGCTGATTCGGGGAGGAGAAGGTCAGCGGGCAGAGACCGTACTTCGCCGTGCCCTCAACCGCGAGTGGAACCCTGAGCTGGTCCGACTTTACGGCGTGACAGAAACCAAACACGTCCATGACCAGATCAAATTACTGGAATCCTGGGGCAAGAAACATGTCGATGATCCCGATCTGATGTTTGCTATGGCCAGGCTTTATCGTCGAGACAATCAACTGGATCAGGCGAAGAAACTTCTGGTCAGTGTGGTCAGTGCAACCGGAGATTCTGAAGCTACCGCGGAATTAGGCGATCTGCTTGAGCAGATGGGTGAACATGAGTCGGCTTTACTCACTTATAAGCAAGGCCTGAAAGCGCTCACAGGAGCCGGTGTTGTCGCTGCGGTTGTCGATACTCCTGCAGCTGACCTGGTTGCCCTGGACGATGCCGGTGCTGTGGCTGAGCTTGATAATACCTTGCCGGTGGTATCGGACGTCAACCCGGCCTGAAACCGCAAATCCGAATCATTCTGATGGCGGCCCGTTGGCAGTAACCCACCGGGTTCGCCTCGAATTGTTAACCTGATTTACTGAAAGGGTTTTCGTAAAATATATAACTGGTGGAGTAGTCACTGAATTCGAAATAAACTTTTCGCTCGCCGTCGTCGAGTTTAAAGTTCTGGTTAATATCCAGCACGCCATAACCAAAACGATATGGCCTTGGTGAATTGCCCTGGGTCGCCACTGCAGTTGAAAGTTTATCGATGTCGATAAAGCGATTGACCAGCTTTTCTCCGGCATAAATATCCAGAACGCCTTCCGTACCTGTCCAGTTTTGCACCGCTCGGCCGAATTTATTCTGGGTCTCCTGGGTGCAGCCAGGGAGAACCACTGCCATAAACAGTATTAACATCCATTTGCGTTGCGTCATTGTCATCATACTTTTCATTAAAATGTCGATTGTGGTGGATAATGTAAGTGTTGAACCGGGATTCAACAAGTAGCGTTTTACCGCATGGATACGACTTCTTGTCGATATATCTACAGCACTAAATCGAGTAAAATCAGCTGTTGCAGGCGGCTTGCCTGAATTTAGGCTGTGGGGCTTGCTCTGCCCCCGGAAAAACTCCCAAGAGGTTTATTTTGCTTGAATCATATGAACAACACGTAGCTGAACGGGCCGTTATGGGCCTGGTCCCTGAACCACTGGATGCTGAGCAGACCGCTGCGCTGGTAGAGTTGCTTAAATCGCCGCCAGCTGGCAAGGAACAGATGTTGCTTGATCTTATTCGCGACCGGGTTCCTGCGGGCGTCGACCAGGCTGCCTACGTTAAGGCGGCGTTTCTCGCGGCAATTATTCGAGGGCAAGCGGAATCATCACTGATAGACAAGAAGCTGGCGGTAGAGCTGCTTGGGATGATGCATGGTGGTTATAACATTGCACCGCTGATAGATGCGCTGGACATCGAATCACTGGCGGATGAGGCAGCCAGGGCATTATCACAGACGCTTCTGATGTTTGATGCCTTCTATGATGTCAAGGAGAAAGCTGACAATGGCAATGCCCATGCCAGTAAAGTGGTGCAGTCGTGGGCCGACGCCGAATGGTTTACCGATGTCCCTGCGGTTGCAGAAAAAATTACAGTGACCGTGTTTATGGTCCCCGGTGAGACCAATACTGATGATCTTTCTCCGGCACCGGATGCCTGGTCTCGACCGGATATCCCGCTGCATGCGCTGGCGATGCTTAAAAACCCGCGTGAGGGTCTTACAGATAAACCACTGGAAAAACTGGAGGAACTGAAACAGCTGGGCCATCCCGTTGCCTATGTTGGCGATGTGGTAGGTACTGGCTCATCAAGAAAGTCCGCCACCAATTCGGTGCTCTGGTATACCGGTGTTGATATTCCTGGAATTCCCAACAAGCGCGCTGGTGGCTACTGTTTTGGTGGCAAAATTGCGCCAATCTTCTTTAACACAATGGAAGATTCCGGTGCGCTGCCTATTGAAATGGACGTTTCCAAAATGGAGATGGGTGACGTGATTGACGTCTACCCCTATGAAGGCAAGGTCTGCCGTCACGGCACTGATGAAGTGATCAGTACCTTTGAATTAAAGACCAGCGTTCTGCTGGATGAAGTCCGCGCGGGTGGTCGTATCAACCTGATTATTGGCCGTGGTCTGACGATGAGAGCGCGTGAGTCTCTGGGACTTGAAGCAGACGATACTTTTAAAATACCAGTGCCCCCTGTGGAGACAGATAAAGGCTATACCCTGGCGCAGAAGATGGTGGGTGCCGCCTGCGGTCTTCCCGGGGTGCGACCGGGACAATATTGTGAGCCAAAAATGACTACAGTGGGATCCCAGGATACCACTGGACCAATGACCCGGGATGAGTTGAAGGATCTCGCCTGTCTTGGCTTCCAGGCTGATCTTGTGATGCAGTCATTCTGTCATACGTCGGCTTACCCTAAGCCGGTGGATATTGAAACCCAGCACAGTCTGCCAGACTTTATGATGGATCGTGGTGGTATTTCGTTGAAGCCCGGTGACGGCATTATCCACTCGTGGATGAATCGTATGCTGCTTCCAGATACCGTTGGTACCGGTGGTGACTCCCATACCCGCTTTCCTTTGGGTATTTCTTTTCCTGCAGGCTCCGGCCTGGTGGCCTTCGCTGCTGCTACCGGGGTAATGCCGCTGGATATGCCGGAGTCAGTGCTGGTAAGGTTTAGCGGAGAGATGCAACCAGGTATCACCTTGCGTGACCTGGTGCACGCTATTCCTTATGCTGCAATCCAGCGGGGGCTGTTAACGGTATCTAAAGAAGGCAAGAAAAATATATTTTCCGGAAAGGTGCTGGAAATCGAGGGATTGCCTGATCTGAAAATTGAACAGGCGTTCGAGCTGGCCGATGCATCAGCGGAACGTTCTGCCTCAGGCTGCACCATCAGGCTGAACAAGGAACCGGTTATCGAGTATATCCAGTCTAATATTGTGATGTTCCGCTGGATGATCAGTGAGGGCTATGGTGATGTACGTACGATCAATCGGCGTATCGAGGCCATGGAAGCATGGCTGCAGAATCCTCAATTGATGGCACCTGATGCGGATGCTGAGTATGCTGAAATCATTGAGATCAATCTCAATGAAATCAAAGAGCCAATTCTGTGTGCCCCCAATGACCCAGACGATGCGCGACTTCTGTCAGAAGTGGCAGGAGACAAGGTTGATGAGGTGTTTATCGGCTCGTGTATGACTAATATTGGTCACTTCAGGGCGGCGGGAAAGTTGCTGGATAAAATGGGCAAGGTGATTCCCACTCGGATGTGGATTGTGCCACCCACTAAAATGGATCAGGCCCAGCTGCTGGAAGAAGGCTGGTATTCCATATTTGCTAAAGCCGGTGCGCGTACCGAGCCCCCTGGATGCTCACTTTGTATGGGCAACCAGGCAAGAGTGGCAGATGGAGCCACCGTGGTTTCAACCTCGACCCGAAATTTTCCTAACCGACTGGGTAAAGGCGCAAATGTATACCTGGCCTCCTCTGAATTGTCTGCAGTTGCCGCGGTGATGGGCCGTCTGCCGACGGTTGAAGAATACATGGAAGTGGCGGCAGAGTTGAACACCATGGCTGGAGAAATCTACCGCTATCTCAATTTCAATGAAATCGAGTTGTATCAGAAGGCAGCAGATTCTGTGGTGCCGCAGCAAGATTTTGCGCACTGATCCAGCTTGCAGCAGGCTGACTATCACGATGCCAGCTGCTGATATGGGCGAGCTTTTATTGCTGACTTGCTGCACCGGAAGATTGCGGTTTTGAAACCAGTCACTTACCAATCCTCTGAATTCGGCTTCAGCCGCAAAAATATCAGCCGTGCAGCCCTGGATGTGGTGGATGGGCTGCATCGGGCGGGCTATGACAGCTACCTGGTTGGCGGTTGCGTGAGGGATCTTCTGCTTGGTAAATCGCCCAAGGACTATGATGTCACCACAGATGCAACACCGGAACAGGTGAGAGAGTTATTTGATCGGGCTCGAATAATTGGTCGCAGATTCCGTATCGTTCACGTCAGGTTTCGCAGGGAAGTGATCGAAGTTGCTACCTACCGCGCCGACCCTAACCGGGCAAAGAAAAAAGGCTGGTTCAGCTGGTCTAAAAAACCCAAAAATAGCGATGGGCGTATTCTCGATGACAATGTCTATGGTGATATCGACGATGATGCTGTACGACGGGATTTCACCGTAAATGCACTTTATTATGATCCCTCCAATGAACAGGTGCTGGACTTCCTTGGCGGTGTTAACGACGTCAGGCAGGGTCGGCTGAAAATGATCGGTAAACCGGCGGAACGTTTTGCTGAAGACCCGGTGAGGATGCTGCGGGTAATCAGGTTTAAAGCGAAGCTGGATCTGCAACCAGAAGACAACCTGAATAATGCGATAAAGAAAAATTGCGCATTGCTGGGACAGGTTCCTGCGGCGCGTTTGTTCGACGAAGTGCTGAAGCTGTTCCATCATGCCCATGGGGTTCGCAGCTGGCAGGAGCTTTGTCAGTCAGGTCTTGCACCTTACTTATTTAGTCAGACAATGGAGGTTTTGCAGCACGAGGACGGTGAGCGATGGCAGCAACTCATCATCAGCGCTCTGGAAAACACTGATCGTAGAATAAGCAAGGGTAAACCGGTTATACCCGCATTTCTCTACGCAGTTTTGCTCTGGCGACCATATTGTCTGCGGTACGAGACCGTACTTGGCGGGCGTGCGAATCATCAAGAGGCTATGCAGCAGGCCGGTGATCAGGTGTTTGCGGCTCAGACGCTTCAGGTGGCGATACCGCGGAGAGTAAGTGCGCCGGCAATAGAGGTATGGCAAATGCAGAACGGGCTTGAGCGCCGTCGTCCACGCAGTATTATGCCAATCATCAGCAACCGACGTTTTCGTGCCGCCTATGATTTCCTGATCCTGCGATCAAAAATCGGTGAGGTTGAGCCGTCTCTGGTGGAATGGTGGACACGAATTCAGGATGTCGATGAAGCCGGGCAGAGGCAAATGATCGGCGAGTTGAATAACACGGGCCCTGGTAAGCCGCGACGCAAACGCTCACCGCGCAAACGTAAATCCCGTAGCGGCTCGGAAACAGGTCATGACGTTAAGGACAAGTAGACAAACGTTATGGCCCAGTTTTTTCAGATACACCCGAATAATCCGCAACAGCGCCTGGTTCGTCAGGCAGTTGAATTATTGAAAGATGGTGGTGTGATTGCCTATCCGACCGATTCCAGTTATGCCCTTGGATGTACCATTGGTAATAAAGAGGCAATGGAATCAATCCGACGGATACGAAAAGTTGATGACGACCATAATTTCACCCTGGTATGTCGTGATTTGTCAGAACTAAGTTTATACGCTCAGGTAAATAACGAAACCTACAGGCTGCTCAAGCGCTTTACTCCCGGACCCTATACCTTTATCCTCACCGCCACTCGCGAGGTGCCACGGCGCCTGCAACATCCTAAAAAGAAGACTATTGGTCTGCGTGTTCCTGATTTTCCCATTGTTTCAGCTCTGCTCGGCGAACTCAATGAACCGCTGTTGAGCTCGACCCTGATCCTGCCGGGTCAGGACCTGCCAATGAACGATGCTGAGCAGATCAGGGAGCAACTGGAACACTCAGTCGCGGGCATTATTGATGGTGGTCCCTGCGATCTGGAGCCAACTACGGTGGTTGACCTGGTTGGCGTTGTTCCTGAGGTGCTGCGTCATGGCAAGGGCGAAAGCGCCTCGTTTAGCTGATGGATAATAATGACTTCTGAAAAAACGCTAATTACTGATAATCGTCGTGTGCTTTCGGGGATGCGACCGACCGGAAAACTCCACCTTGGTCACTATCACGGCGTATTGCACAACTGGGTGAGGATGCAGGATGACTACGAGTGTTTCTTCTTTATTGCAGACTGGCATGCCCTGACCACGCACTATGATGCTCCTGAAACCATGAATGCCCATGTATGGGAAATGGTGGTGGACTGGCTGGCGTCAGGTGTCGATCCTGAAAAAGCAACAATGTTTATTCAGTCCCATGTGCCTGAACATGCTGAACTTCACCTGCTGCTATCCATGGTCACTCCCCTTGGCTGGCTTGAGCGAGTACCTAGTTTTAAGGACCAGCAGGAAAAACTGCGGGAGAAAGACCTGGCAACCTACGGTTTCCTCGGCTACCCGCTATTACAGTCTGCAGATATTCTGATCTATCGTGCCGCCCATGTGCCGGTAGGTGAAGATCAGGTGCCGCATGTGGAGTTGACCCGGGAAGTCGCCCGTCGGTTTAACCATTTCTTTGGGCGCAGCGCTTCTTTCGAGCAACAGGTGGAACTCTCAATCCGCCAGATGGGTAAGAAAAATGCCAAGACTTATCAGCGACTGCGCCAGGCTTTTACCGAGAAAGGTGACCGCGAAGCCCTGGAACAAGCCAGAGAACTGGTTGCTACCCAGCAAAACATAAACAACGAGCAGAAGGAACAGCTGCTCGGACATCTCGAAGCTCGAGGCATCACATTATTACCCGAGCCGTCGGCACTGTTGACTAAAGCAGCAAAAATGCCGGGCCTGGATGGCCAGAAAATGTCCAAATCCTATGGTAATACCATTGCCTTGAGAGACGATCCCAGGAGAGTGGAGCAGGCGGTTCGAGTGATGCCTACGGATCCGGCCAGAGTCAGGTTAACGGATCCTGGAGACCCGGAAAAATGTCCAGTATGGCAGTTGCACCTGGTTTACAGTGACGAAGATACACGCAACTGGGTTTCCAGCGGCTGTCGCGCAGCTTCTTTTGGCTGCCTGGAATGTAAAAAACCCCTGATAGACAGAATTCTCGAGGAGCAGGCTGTGGTCGCGGATCGTGCCAGACCCTATGAAAATAATCCCGGGATGGTGCGGGAAGTGATTGCCGAAGGCGACAAAAGAGCACGTCAGGTAGCCAGCGAAACCATGGAGATTGTGAGAGAATCCGTGGGCACTATTTATAAATAGCCTAAGTGACTTATTCGGCATGAACCAACCTACAAAAGACGAAGTCGCCAATCACGGGGCCGCTTCTGAAGAGGTCGACGCTGACGGCGTTACTGCCGGTCAGGAGGCTAATGCAAAGGCGCTGGAGAGCGCAACGGAACTATCCGAGGTCACCACTGAAGCGGTCGCCGCTGACGGAGTCGTCACCGATTCAGCCATAGCGGAAGCCAGGCAATCCTCTGATGTGACCGAACAGGGGGCAGGTTCTGTGGCTGACGACGGTGCTTCCCAGGGAGAAGCCGCCGGCCAGAAGATTCTGGTGAATGGTGAGACCATCAAAAAGCTGCCGGATGATCTGTTTATCCCACCAGATGCCCTGGAAATATTTCTTGAGACCTTTCAGGGGCCGCTGGATCTGCTGTTGTACCTGATTCGCAAACAAAACCTCGATATTCTGGATATACCGGTCGCTCTGATCACCAGGCAGTATATGGAGTACGTCGAACTAATGCGTAAGTTTCGTCTGGATCTGGCGGCAGAATATCTGGTGATGGCGGCGACCCTGGCTGAGATCAAGTCGAGGATGCTATTACCGCGCCCCGTAAGTGAAGAGGAAGATGACGAAGAGGATCCGCGGGCAATGCTGATTCGCCGGTTACAGGAATATGAACGGTTCAGCCAGGCATCCAGGGATATTGATGATCGCCCTCGTCTGGACCGAGATCTCTATCTGGTGAATATGGATTTTGAAGATCCCGCGCCAGTGAAGGTTCAGCCCCGCGCTTCTTTAAATGACCTGATGCTGGCGTTCAGAGGTGTGATGGAACGTACCGCGCAGAACAAGCACTGGGCTGTAGGGCACGAACGATTGACGGTGCGTGAAAAGATGACACATATCCTCGACAGGGTTCGCGGTAACCGGAACATGCGATTTGAAGAACTGTTTGATCCAAAAGAGGGTCGACTTGGGCTGGTGGTATGTTTTATGGCGATCCTGGAGCTCGCCAGGGATAACATGCTGATTGTGGTGCAGGACGAGCCTTTTGCACCAATTCAAATGAAGAGTATTGAAAGCGAGTAACAAAAATGTCTGATGATCTGCAAAACATCATCGAAGCAGTTCTGCTGGTTTCAGATAGCCCGGTTACGGTCGCTCGGATCCAGAGTCTGTTCGACAAGGGTGCCAGGCCAGAGGCTGCTCAGGTAAATGAAGCGATTGCCGAGCTGGAAAAACACTGCGAGAACCGTGGCATTGAATTACAAAAAATTGGCGGCGGTTATCGTTATCATACTAAAGAGAAGTACGCGGATTATCTGCGCAAACTGCATGCTGCCAAGCCACCCAGGATGTCCAGGGCGCTGCTGGAAACCCTCGCCATTATCGCTTATCGCCAACCGGTATCAAGAGGCGATATAGAAGAGGTCCGTGGCGTTGCCGTGAGCCCTGAGATCATGCAGCGATTGATTGAGCGAGAATGGGTCAAGCAGGTGGGTGTTAGAGACGTACCCGGTCGGCCCGCACTGTTTGGCACAACGGCGGAATTCCTCTCGTACTTCAATCTCAGCTCATTGAAGGATCTGCCTTCGTTAATGGAGCAAAGAGAATTTGGTGAGATTGCCGGAGATATGGATATGCCATTGCCGCCGGAAGTGCTTGCCGCTCTCGAAGGGGGTGGAGAAGAAGGAGAGCAGGAGGTTGCCGA
>Ga0055584_100001895_pt1 | contig 20572 bp, 23 predicted proteins | sample OSDHelmetaG_FD_58716 | JGI IMG/M metagenome (GOLD analysis project Ga0055584, IMG submission 58716) | Pelagic marine sediment microbial communities from the LTER site Helgoland, North Sea, for post-phytoplankton bloom and carbon turnover... | ecosystem: Environmental > Aquatic > Marine >...
GTCGGGCTGTTCATCGGCGGCCTCATGCCGTTCATCTTCGCCGCGTTCTCGATGGAGGCGGTGGGGAAGGCCGGCGCGCAGGTGGTCGAGGAGGTGCGCCAGCAGTTCCGCGACAAGCCGGGGATCATGCAGGGCACCGAGAAGCCGGACTATGCGCGCAGCGTGCGCATCGTGACGGCCTCGGCGCAGAAGCAGATGCTGATCCCGGGGCTCATCCCCATCATCGTCCCGATCATCGTTGCCTTCATCTTCGGCATCGATCACGGGCGCGTGATGCTGGGTGGCCTGCTCCTCGGAGTTATCGTGACCGGTATCTTCGTCGCCATCTCGATGACCTCGGGTGGCGGTGCGTGGGATAACGCGAAGAAGCTCATCGAGGACGGCGAGTTCGGTGGCAAGGGTTCCGAGGCCCACAAGGCCGCGGTAACCGGTGACACCGTTGGTGACCCCTACAAGGACACCGCGGGTCCCGCCATCAACCCGATGATCAAGATCGCCAACATCGTGGCGCTCCTGCTCATCCCCTTCCTGGTCTAGGAAAGGCGGAGCGGGGGCCCGGGCAACCGGGCCCCCGCGTCGTCGTCCATGGACGGCAGGGAGATGGCGACGGTCGCGCTCTCGGGCGCGATTCTCGTGATTGGCATCGCGCAGTTGGTCCGCGCTGTCGTGCTCGGCGGCGGCCCCATCGCCTGGGTCGTGGGCCTGGCCTTCGTGGTTGCGGGCGCGGGGCGCCTGTGGCTGTGGTGGCGCGAGCGCGCCGGCTGAGCGGGCGCTAGGGTTCCGGCGCTCACGTCAAGGGAGAGCCGGTGTTCGTCGTGGTCGTGGGGTGTGGGCGCGTGGGCGCGCAGGTGGCGCGGCGCCTCGTGGATGACGGGCATGATGTGAACGTCATTGACCGGAACGCCGAGGCCCTCCAGCGCCTGGGCGGCGACTTCCCGGGGGAGTTCGTGCAGGGTCCCGCACTCGAGACCACCGTGCTCGAGGCGGCGGGCGTGGAGCGCGCGGATGCGTTCGTCGCCGCGACCAATGGCGATAACACGAACCTGGTCATCGCCCAGGTGGCGCGCGACCGGTATCAGGTGGACTGCGTGATCGTGCGCGTGCTGGATCCCGCACGCGCGGCGCTGTACGAGCAGAAGGGGCTGGTCACGGTGTGCCCCACGCGCACCGCCATCGACAGCATGTCCGATGCCCTGAGGGTGTTCGCGGCTTCGGGCGCTGAGGGCGCCTGATGTACGCGGTCATCGTCGGTGGCGGCAAGGTGGGCGCCAACGTGGGCCGCGCGCTGTTGCGCATGGGGCACGAGGTATCGATCGTGGAAGCCCGTCCGTCGCGGTTCGCCACCCTCGAGGCGGAGTTCGAGCACATGGCCCGTTACGGCGACGGCACGGAGGTGTTCGTTCTGGAGTCGGCGGGGATGGCCCGCGCCGATGTGTGCATCGCCGTCACCGGGGACGACGAGGACAACATCATCATCGGTCAGGTGGCCCGCGACCACTTCGGGGTGGAGAACGTCGTCGCGCGCGTGAACGATCCGCGCAACCAGGAGCATTTCGACCTGCTGGGGGTCGCGCCCACCGTATGCGCCACCGAGTCGATCCTGTCGCTGATCGAGCACGAGGTACCCCAGCACTCGCTTGTCCACCTGTTCTCGCTGCGCCGGGAGAACCTGGACATCATGGAGATCGGCGTGGTGGGGGAGAGCCGCGCCGATGGACTGGCGGTGGGCGACCTGCCCATGCCCGCCGGCACGCTGCTCATCAGCGTGCTGCGCCGGCGCGTGGGCCGCGTGGCGACCCCCGACACGGTGCTGGAGGCGGGTGACCAGGTGGTGGTCATCGCCGAGCCGGGCCAGGAGTCCGCACTGATGGAGATCTTCGCCCGCGAGTAGCCGCCGGTGCCGCTGCTACGTTGCCGCCATGGATAGCGCCCCAGCCCCTCCCGCCAAGCTCCCGCGCCTCAAGCACGCCGAGCGCCCCCGCTCAGGTGAGCGCGTGCTGAAGCAGACAGGCAGCGACCTGAACAACGGGTGGCTCGGCCGCCACGGCACGCTGTACCTCACCGATGAGCGCGTGGTGTTCGTGCCGACTGCCCTCGACCACCTGCTCGGGGCCAAGCGGCGCGAGATCCCGCTCGACTCCATCCGGTCTGTCGAGCGCTGGCCGCTCTCCCCGGGTGACATCCCGCGCGGGGGCAAGCGTCCGCGGCTGTTCATCGACACCGCGGATGTGCGGTACGTATTCCTGCCGTCCGACCTCGACGGCTGGTTCGACCTGCTGCAGCTGGTCTTCTACAAGCGGAGCAAGGAGGACCCGGGCACGGGTCGTCCGGAGTTCCGGCGCACGGGCGTGGAGAACGGTCTGCTCGACACCGTGCAGAGCCTCGAGTCCGACTGAGCCGCTAATCTCCCCAACGTCGTCTGGATTTCGGGGGTTTCGGTGATCAACGTGAGCGACCGCAGCCGGGTTGCCGTGCAGGCCCTGGCGGAGTTGGCCGCGCGTTCAGGGACGGGGCCGGTTCCGATCCTTGAGGTGGCCGAATGCCGGGGCGTTCCCCCTCACCAGGTGGAGCAGGTATTCGCGGCCCTGCGCCGCGCCGGCCTCCTGCAGAGCCAGCGCGGCGTGAAGGGCGGATATACGCTCCGCCGCGATCCTGCCGACATCTCGGTGCTGGACGTCGTGGAGGCGATCGACGGGCCCCTGGTCGGCGGTCGGGATCCCCAGGGGTGTCCCATCGCGGCTCTGTGGTCGAGCGGGGCATCACGGATGGCGGAGGCTTTTCGCGATGTCAGCATCGCCGACATCGCCGCGCGCGAGGCCCAGCGGGCCGAGGCGCCAATGTTCCATATTTAGCCTTGCCCCTGCATAGAGGCTCCTTGGTGCCACCGTGGCATCACTCATGGGGTCACGGCGGTGCCGAGCCCTGTGCGTGCGGCCCTGCCTCCCCCTCGTCCAGCGTCACCGGGGCGGTGATGATGAATGGGGCCTCCTGCGCCGGTAGCGCGGCGAGCGTCAGCGCCGCGGTGAAGATAAAACCGGTTGGCGGCTGGCGACCGGGGGGCTTGGGTACCTTTCCCGTATGACCTCCCGCCTTCTCGCCCTGACCATCACCGCCGCCGTTGCCCTCGGGGTGGCGGGGAGCGCAGGGGCGCAGACCGGCGTGAACCCCCAGGTCACCGACCTCGTGAAGCCCCGCTCGGGCACCTGGGATAAGACCCACACCTACGGGGTCAACGGCATCAGGCGCACCTGCACCCTTACCCGTGGGGCGAAGTGCGTGGGGGCGAAGTTGCGCGGCAAGGTCAAGCACCACGGCGATCTGCGCAAGGCGAACCTGCGCCGGGCCGATCTCCGGCACGCTGACCTTCGCGGGGCGAACCTTCAGGGGGCCGACCTTCGCAGCGCCAACCTGAAGTACGCAGACCTTCGCGGGGCCAACCTGAGGGGGGCGAAGTTCCACTACACGCGGCCGGTGGGGTCCGCCGGGGCGAAGCGCGCCAACGCGACGCCGAGTTGCTACCTGACTCCGTCCGGTTGCGCCGGTGCGGACCTCAGCGGCGCGAACCTCAACGGCTCGGATCTCAGTGGAGCCAACCTCGACGGGGCGAACCTGCGGCACGCGAACCTCAACAATGCAGAGCTCGTCGGCGCGGGCCTGAGGCGAGCGAATCTCATCATGGCGTATGTCATCAATGCGCGCGCCGTCAATGCGGACTTCAGTGACGCGGACCTCAACGGGGCGCAGTTCAACAACGCGAACCTCCAGGGTGCGATCCTGAAGGGCGCGAGCGTGAGCCTGACGGAGTTCGGCGGGGCCTTCTGGAACCAGACCATCTGCCCGGACGGGTCCATGTACGCCGTGTACGACGGCACGCGCACCACGCCCGCGTGCGTTTCGTAGCGGCGCCCGACGGCACGATGTCGCAGCGGAACACACCCCGCAACACGTAGCGCGGCCTCAACGCCCCGCTAACGAAGGCCACCGATCGTGCGGGCCATGAACAGATCCCTTCCCCGCACGCTCACGCTCTGCGTGGCATGGAACCCCTGCCGGCACTCGATCTGGGTCGGCAGCATCGACGATCCAGATGATTGCCTGACGGCCCTTCGTGGCGACGGCTTCACCGCGGTCGGATGGATGAGCGATGAGGCCCATGAGCAGCACATCACCCGGGCGGAGCGGCGCGCGCTCGCGGTGATCGCCGGCCGGGGCGCGCGGCGCGTGGGGGCACCGGGATGCTTCGCCGTCGGGCCCGCCCTGCTGGTGGGCGAGGCATGCGCGGTTGCCCGGGATGCGTACCGCGTTGCCGCGGATGCTCCGTCGCCGGACGCGACGGGGTCGGCACCGTCGCCGCGGACCCCCGGCTTTGGCGTTCGCCGGGCCGTGGGCTAGGGTCATCATGAATTTGGGGCAGGAGGGGACGGCAATTCCCCTTCCCCCGCACGCCCGCCGCGGTGAATCCGTGGGCACGCGCCCCGGGACCTGCGGACAACGTTAGGACGCAGTCATCATTGACTCTCGACGTGCAGCCGGAGACGCTGCCGCCGACCTCCAGGGGCAGGTTCCCGCCGCCCGGCGCGGACTCCGGCCCGACCCCTCCGGACTGCTCGCCGCCACGGAGGGCGACGACCCCTTACCGGATCTGCAGGGGCTGCATAGGCGATCGCTCGTGCACCCCGACCAACTCGACCGCGACACCGTGCTGGGCCTGTGCCGTGTCGCAGCGATGATCGAGGCCAATGGCAGGCCACGCGGGCGACCGCTCGCGGGATCAATCGCCATCACGGCGTTCTTCGAGGCCTCCACCCGCACCCGCCTGTCGTTCGAGAGCGCCGTGGTGCGCCTGGGCGGCGGGGTGCTCAGCGTCCCCGATGGCAAGGTAACGGGCGTCGCAAAGGGTGAGTCGCTCGCGGATATCGGCGAGATGTTCACGGGATACGGCGACGTCGTGATCGTGCGCCACCCGGACCCGACATCGGTCGAGGAGATCTGTGAGTCGGCGGGCATCCCGGTGATCAATGCCGGCAACGGAACCGCGCATCACCCCACCCAGGCCCTCGCCGACTGGTACGCGCTGCTCAAGTGGCGCCCGGACCTGGCGCTCGACGACTGCCCCGAGGAGTCCCGCATCCATCTGGTGGTGTTCGGCAGCCCGTCCACCATGCGCGCCGTCAACAGCTTCCTGTGGCTGGCGTCGCGCTTCGGCAGCGCGCTGCGTCGCATCACGGTTGCGTCGCTGTTCGCCGACCCCTTTGACGACGACCTGCGCGCGGAGCTGGAGTCCGCCGGCATCGACCTGGAGCTCACCGACGACCCGGCGTCCGTTGTCGCGGATGCCGACGTGCTTTACATGAACGCCATCGTCCCCGTCGCGGATGGCTTCGTCACCCAGGACGATGCGGTCACCGTCAGCGCGTCCAGCGGCCTGCGGCCCGGTGCGGTGGTGATGCACCCGCTCGCGCGCGGAGCCGAGCTGGACGAGGACCTCGACGACACCGCGCACAACCTGTACTTCGCACAGGCCGCCGGGGCGGTCTTCATCCGTGAGGCCCTGCTTCTGGGCATCCTGGGCGATCACGAGGCCGTGGCCTCGGCCTGCGCCCCCATCCGTCGCACCACCTGAGGAGCACCTGATGTGCGGTATCTGCGGCTACTGGCGCCCGGGCGACCCGCTGCCCGACGCCCCGGCCATCATCGATGACATGTGCGCGGCCATCGTGCACCGCGGGCCTGACGGCCAGGGGTCGTATGTGGACTCCTCGGTGGGCCTGGCCATGGGGCACACACGGCTGGCCATCATCGGCCTCGAGGACGGCCTGCAGCCGCTGGTGTCGCGCGATGGCATGACCGCGCTCACGGTGAACGGCGAGTTCTACGGGTACAAGCGCATCCGCGCGGAGCTGGCGGCTGATGGCGAGCGCATGCGCACCGCAACGGACAGCGAGATCGCCATTGGGCTGCATCGCCGGCTCGGGCGCGAGTTCGTCCACCGGCTACGCGGCGAGTTCGCGTTCGCCCTGTACGACAAGCGCGAGGACGAACTGCTGCTGGTGCGTGACCGCTTCGGCGTGCGCCCCCTGTACGTGCACATCAACGATGACGAGTGCATCTGGGGCTCGGAGATCAAGGCGCTCCTCGCGCACCCGCGCTGCCCGCGGGAGCTGTCGCGCCGTGCCGCGCTGCACCAGCTGATGCAGGTGATGGTGCCCGGCGAGACCGCCTTCGAGGGCATACAGGCGGTCCGTCCCGGCCAGATACTGCGCATCCGGCGCGAGGGCGGCCGCCTGGTGTCCCGCGCCGAGACGTACTGGGACCTGGACTTCCCGCTGGCAGGGGACCACGAGGCATCCGACGATGCCACCGCGGCCCGGTTCATCGAGGGAACCCGGGATCGCCTGATCGACGCCGTGGGTGTACGCCTGGAGGCCGACGTCCCGGTGGGCTGCTACCTGTCGGGCGGCATCGACAGCTGCTCGATCCTGGGGCTTGCCGCCCCGCAGCAGCAGTCGCCGATCACGGCGTTCACGATCGCCTTCGACGACGACCGCTATGACGAGAGCCGCATTGCGCGCGACATGGCGCGCACTGTCGGGGCGCGCCAGGTCATCCTTCACGTGGATGCCGCCGGCTTGTACGGCGAGTCGTTCACCTCAGTGGTCCGGCATGCCGAGCGCACCTTCTACAACACCCTCAGCGTCGCCAAGTGGCAGATGAGTCGCCGCGTGCGCGAGGAGGGCTTCAAGGTGGTGCTCACCGGCGAGGGGTCGGATGAGCTCTTCGGCGGATATCCGTTCTTCAAGCGGGACATGTTCATCCACGGCGGTCCCGATCAGGCCGTCCACCGCGAGGCCATGGAGCGGTCCAACGCACTGTTCGGCGGGGCCATCCTGTCCGAGGACGCCCAGCAGCACCCGGCCTTCGACGACCTGTGCGGCTTCACGCCATCGTGGGTGCAGCCCTGGATGGAGACGCTCTCCCGCGCCCGCCCGCTGCTGTCGGACGGCTTGCGAGAGGAGCTCGCGGGGTACGACCCCATCGAGGCGATCGCCGGTGCCCTTGACGCCGAGCGCGTGCGTGGACGGCATCCCCTGGACATCGCCCAGTACACGTGGAGCAAGACCCAGTTGGAGGGGCAGATCCTCACCTGGGGCGGCGACCGGGTGGACATGGCGCACGCGCTGGAGTCCCGCCCGGCATTCCTCGACCACCTGCTGGCGGAGTTCGCCGTCACCATCCCGCCCGGGCTGCGCATCCGCGACGGCGTCGAGAAGTGGGTGCTGCGCGAAGCGGTGAAGGGCGTGCTGCCCGATGAGCTCTACACCCGCGAGAAGTTTCCGTTCATGGCACCGCCCGCGCACACCGACGATGCCAAGGCCCGTGGCCTCGGCGCGCTGGCCGATGAGTGGCTCGATCCCCGGCGAGTGGCCGCAGCGGGTATCGCCGACCCCGGGGCCGTCGCGGAGTTGGTGGGCGGCCGCGAGGGAGACGCCGCCGATGCCAATCGCGACGACATCCTCGTGAACCACCTTCTCGGCGTGCACATCCTGAGCGACATGGTGGAGCCCGCCCCGGTGTAGCGCCGGGTGGCCTAGGGGTGGTGTCCGCCGGGCCGCCGCATGGAGGCGGCATACACCCCGGCCCACGACCCGATGGCCGCACCTACCAGCGGGCCCACCCTGCGCCCCAGCGCGATGCGCCCGGCGATGCCGCCCAGCGAGGCTCCGGCCATCGCGGAAAGGGCCGTGGTCCACTCGGCGCCCATGCGCGACAGGTCGTGCGAGGCGGCCACCCATTCATCACGCAACCTGAGGGTCATGCAGCGAGCCTAGCGTCGCGGCCAGCCCTTCGGGTGGTGTACGTCGTGGGCGGGCCTCCCGCGATAGCGTGGCCGGGTGCCCGCCTCCAGTTCGCATCGGCCCCGTGTCGGCATCGCCTGCGCCATCCTCCCCGCGGCATGGGGCCCGTGGCAGCAGCCCGCGGCGGTGGTGGCCGCTGACTACGTGCGGCACGTACAGCGTGCCGGTGGCGTCGCGTTCGTCCTGCCGCCGCAGGAGGGGGAGGCGGATGAGGTGCTCGGGGCACTCGACGGGCTGATGCTCACCGGCGGCAACGACATCGAGGCCGCCGCATTCGGCGCGAGCCCCCATCCGGAGGCCGAGATGCCGGACCCGGCGCGCGACGACTGGGAGTCGCGCCTGGTGCGCGCGGCCATCGGGCGCGGCATGCCGCTGCTCGGCATTTGCCGGGGCATGCAGGTGCTGAACGTGGCGCTCGGGGGAACGCTCACCCAGCACCTTCCCGAGAGCCACGGCCACGAGGGGCACCGGCGCACGACGGGCACGTTTGACGGCAACGACCACATGGTGGACATCACGCCGGGCAGCCTGACGGCGCGCGCGGCGGGGGAGACCGTCCATCGCGTGCCGTCCCATCACCATCAGGCCGTGGACCGCCTCGGGGAGGGGCTGGTTCTCAGCGCCGTCGCGACGGATGACGGCGTGGCCGAAGCCATCGAGCTGCCCGAGGCCGCGTTCGTCCTGGGCGTGCAGTGGCACCCCGAGGCCGATCCCTCCAGCCGCGTGATCGCGGCGTTCGTCGAGGCCGCCCGGGGGCGCTAGCCCGTGGCGCCCTCCACGGGCATCCCCATCGCGGCCACGGTGTCCACGCCGCCGTTGTCCACGTGGATCACCGGGCCGAAGCCCTCGCGCGCCAGCACGCTGGCCGCCAGGGCGGCCCGCCGCCCGGCGGCGCAGATCACGGCCACGGGCCGACCGCGCGGGATCGTGGCGTCCGGCCCGTCGCGGAAGGCCCAGTACGGCTGGTTGATGGACCCCGGCAGGTGGCACGCGGAGAACTCCGCGTGGTCGCGCACGTCCACCACCACGATCGACGGGTCGGCCTGCAGGCGTGGCGGGAGGTCGGTGGCGCGGATGCGCTCGATCGCCGCCGTCGGCAACCCCTCGTCGAGATAGGACGAGAACCCACCGGCCAGAACGCCGATGATGTCGCGCCGACCCACGGCGGCAAGGCGCTCGCCCATGTCACGGGCCTGGGCCTCGTCCGAGCCCACCAGCAGCAGGGGGTCGTCGCGTCCGGCCACCAGCGCGGCGCGCGTGGCGAATCCGGACCCCGCGGAGGGCACCGAGAGCGATCCCGGCACATGGGCCGCCGCGAAGGCGGCGGACGAGCGGCCGTCGATCACCACTCCGCCGGCCTGCGCACGGCGCAGGAACTCCTCGCCGTCCAGCGCCGGGGCCGGCGCGCCCGGCGTCACCAGCGGACCGCTGTTCATCCCGACCACGCGGTCCAGGTCGGGCGGCTTCACCGCCAGGCGCGAGATGAGCTCGGCGGTGAATGCCCGCACGTCGTCCGACCGCGTCAGGGCGGAGTGCGCGCGCTCGTAGCCGATGGTGCTGGAGGTCTTGGCGCTGATCTCCGCGCTGCCGCACAACGAGCCGCCGATGTGGCCCGGGTACACCTCCACCCAGTCGGGAAGCTCCATCAGGCGCTGGATGCTGGTGAACTGGTCACGCGCGCCGGCGCCGGCATCCACGGCGAGGTCGGGACGCCCGATATCGCCGACGAACAGCGAGTCGCCGGTCAGCACCGCCCAGGGGTCGGCGCCGCGGCTGGTGTCGATCAGCAGCAGGCCGGTGTGCTCGGGGCGATGTCCGGGCAGGTGCATGGCCTCGAGGCGCACGGCCCCGAGGTCGATCACCACCCCGTCGGTGAGCGGTTCGTGGGGGAACTGCGCATCGGCCAGCGGGCTCACGTGCATCGTGGCGCCGGTCGCCTCGTGCAGCCTGCCGCGCCCTGACACGTGGTCGGCGTGCGTATGCGTCTCGATGATGTGCGTGATGCGCATGCCCCGGCCGCCTGCGGCCTCGAGGTACGGCGCGATGTCCCATTGCGGGTCCACCACGGCCGCCTGGCCGCTGTCGATGTCGCCCACGAGGTACGACGCGCACCCCAGGTCCTCGTTGATCACCTGCCGGAACAGCATTCGGTTCCCCCGCGATCCATCCGATGTGCGCGCATAAGTGTGGCGCATCCGCCGGATGAGGGCTGCCTAATAACCCTCAATTCATCCGTGGTGTTCGGGTGTTTCGGGCTGTACGCTCATCCCATGCCCATCATCGAATCCATGACCGACCTCGTCGGCGGCACGCCGCTCGTGCGCCTGGGGCGCATCTCCGAGGGGACCGGCGCCACCATCCTCGGCAAGCTCGAGTCGGCGAACCCCGCCGGCAGCGTGAAGGATCGCATTGGCCTCGCCATGGTCGAGGCCGCCGAGCGCGACGGGCTGCTGGTGCCGGGGAAGAGCGTGATCGTCGAGCCCACGTCGGGCAATACCGGCATCGCGCTGGCATTCGTGGCCGCGGCGCGGGGTTACCGCTGCATCCTGGTGATGCCCGAGAGCATGAGCATCGAGCGCCGGGCGCTCCTGCGCGCCTACGGCGCCGAACTGGTCCTCACGCCGGCCGCGGAGGGAATGCGGGGCGCAATCGCCCGCGCCGGCGAGATCGCCGCGGAGACGCCCGGGGCGTTCATTCCACAGCAGTTCGAGAACTTGGCCAATCCCGCCGTCCACGCAGCCACGACTGCGGAGGAGATCTGGGCCGACACCGATGGCGCCGTGGACATCTTCGTTGCGGGCGTCGGCACGGGCGGCACCATCACCGGGGTGGGTCATGTGCTGAAGGAGCGCGTGCCCGGCGTGCGCGTGGTGGCGGTGGAGCCTGTGGACTCGCCGGTGCTGTCCGGCGGGGAGCCGTCGCCGCACCGAATCCAGGGCATCGGGGCCGGCTTCGTGCCGGGCGTCCTCGACACCGCGGTGTACGACGAGATCATCCAGGCGTCGGCGGACGACGCCTTCGCCATGTCGCGTCGGCTCGCGACCGAGGAGGGCGTCCTCACCGGCATCTCGGCAGGTGCCAACGTGTGGGCGGCCGAGCAACTGGCCCGCCGTCCCGGTAACGAGGGCAAGGTGATCGTCACCATCATCTGCGACACCGGCGAGCGGTACCTCTCCACGCCGCTGTTCGCCGACGCCTAGCGGCGGATCAGCAACTCCCGCGGCTCGCGGGCACGGAAGCCCAGCGCGCCGAGGAACGCCCGGGCATCGGGCGTGTCCTCCGGGTCGGTGAGCAGGTGGGTGCCGCCCGCCACGCGGGTGGCACGGGCTGCCGAGTCGATCAGCATGCGCCCCACCCCGCGTCGGCGCTCGTCGGGTACCACGCCCAACCACCACACGATTCCCTCGGGCACCTGGGTGAAGCAGAACCCGATGATGCGCTCACCGCGCAGGGCCACCGTGAAGTCGCCGTATCCCGCGCCCTGGGCATAGCCGGTGGGGCGCCCCATGGCACGGTAGATGGCCAGCCCGTCGAGCGCGTCGAACTCCGCGTCCTCGTACCGGTCCGCCATCGCGTTGTCGTAGGTGAGCAGCCGCACGCCGTCCGCCGGTGGTGCATCGGGCATGCGTTCGATCGCGCGGCTCATCGGGATGGTCGTCGCATAGGGCTCGAATCCGGCGTCGCGCAGCAGGGCGCCCGCAGGATCGCCGGGGGCCAGAGCGACGTCGTACGGGGGATCTGCGGGGATCGCCTCGAGCAGTGCCGCGAGCGCAGCGGCATCCCGCACGCGCAGGTTGTCCAGCCGCACCGCGCGCGCGGTGGGCGATGGCCCCGTCTGGCAGGCGGCCCCGTCTGCGGTGACGCTAGAGAAGGTAGGCCTCCAGGTCGTCCACGCGCACGCCGGTGTCCTCCAGCCACTCCCGCGCCCCGGCGACGTCGTCGGCGTCGCCGCTGATCTCCAGGATCACCCAGCCCGTGCGATCGCGTACGTCCGCGCGCCGTATGTTGCACACGACGTCGTGCTCGGTGGAGAGCCGGTGGACGATCGGTTCGCGCACCAGTGTCTCCGGGAATGTCAACCTCACGCGGATGCTTGGCACCGTCGATGCTCCCCCCGGCCGGGGCGTGAATATACTCGCCCCATGAGCACCGGACTGCTGTCCCGTATGCGCGCCGCGCTCCGGCGAGACCTCGACGCCGCGCGTGAGCGCGACCCCGCCGCCCGCTCCACCACGGAGCTGGTCCTGACCTACCCCGGCCTGCACGCCGTGTGGATGCATCGCGCGGCGCACGGGCTGAACAGCCGCGGGTGGCAGCTACCCGCGCGGGTGGTGAGCCAGGTGTCCCGCTTTGCCACCGGAATCGAGATACACCCGGGCGCCACGATCGGCCCCGGGTTCTTCATCGACCACGGCATGGGCGTGGTGATCGGGGAGACCGCGGAGATCGGTGAGGACGTCACCGTGTACCAGGGCGTCACGCTCGGCGGCACCGGCAAGCACGCTGGCAAGCGCCACCCCACGCTGCGTGATGGGGTGATCGTGGGGGCCGGGGCCTCCGTTCTCGGGCCACTGGAGATCGGCGAGGGCGCCAAGATCGGCGCCGGGTCCATCGTGGTGAAGGACGTCCCCCCGAACTCGACGGTCGTCGGGAACCCCGGTAAGCCCGTGGTGGTGGACGGCCAGCGCGTGGACCCGGAGAAGATCCATCACCCTGATCTCGATCACACCCGGCTGCCCGATCCCGTCGCCGATGCGCTCGACTGCCTGATCGAGAGGGTGGAGGAGTTCGAGGCCGAGATCGCCGCGCTCCGCGCAGGTGTGGAGCCCCCGCCGAGCATGGGCGACGGCGACTGCCGCGAGAGGGTGAAGGCCGGTATCCGCGAGGCGCGTCGGGCCCCCCGCGACGCCGCCTGAGCGCGCCGCGGGGCCGTCCGCGGGCGTCCGCCCGCGGCGCTACCTTTGCCCGGTGAGCGAGGAACTCCTCAAGGGCCTCAACGCTCCGCAGCGCGAGGCCGTGCTCCACGGCGACGGCCCGCTGCTGGTGCTGGCAGGGGCGGGCAGCGGCAAGACCCGGGTCATCACCCACCGCATCGCGCACCTGGTGCGCGACCGGGGCGTCCCGCCGGCCGCGATCCTGGCAATCACCTTCACCAACAAGGCCGCTGGCGAGATGCGCGAGCGCATTGGCGCGCTCATCGGGCCCGCCGCCTGGGGCCTCTGGGCCTCCACGTTCCACTCGGCGTGCGCGCGCATGCTGCGTATCGAGCACCAGGCCGCGGGGTATGACCGCGCCTTCTCGATCTACGACGACGCCGACCAGCAGCGCATCATGCGCGAGTTGCTGAAGGACGAGGGCATCGACCCCAAGCGCCTGTCGCCGCGCGCGGTGCTGGGGCGTATCTCGGCCGCAAAGAACGAGTTGCTGCACCCGGGCGATCTGGTCGAGCAGGCGGCGGACGAGGCCGAGCAGGGCATCGCGCGCCTTTACCAGCGTTACCAGGACCGCCTGATGGCCAACCAGGCCATGGACTTCGACGACCTGCTGATGGTCGCGGTGGACATGCTGCGCCGCGACGCGGTGGTGCGCGAGCGCTGGCAGCGCCGGTTCCGGTACGTGCTGGTGGACGAGTACCAGGACACCAACCACGCCCAGTACTGGCTGGTGCGCATCCTCGCCGAGCCCGAGCGCAACGTGACCGTGGTGGGCGATGACGACCAGGGCATCTACTCATGGCGCGGGGCGGATATCCGGAACATCCTGGAATTCCGCGCCGACTACCCCGATGCGGTCACGATCGCACTGGAGCAGAACTACCGGTCCACCGCCACCATCCTGGATGCGGCCAACGCCGTGGTGCGCAACAACCGCGGGCGCCACCCCAAGCGCCTGTTCACCGATCAGCAGGGCGGCGAGCCCGTTGCGGTGTCGGTGTGCAGCGACGAGCACGACGAGGCCCGCATGGTGCTGCGCGAGATCTCACGCGCCTCGGCAGAGGGGCGGTCGCTCGATGACATCGCGGTCTTCTACCGCACCCATGCGCAGAGCCGGGTGATCGAGGACCAACTGGTGCGGGCGGGCGTGGCCTACCAGGTATTGGGCGGCCCCCGGTTCTACGAGCGGGCGGAGGTCAAGGACCTCATGGCGTACCTGCGCGTGGTGGCGAACCCGGCCGACCGGGAGGCGTTCGCGCGGGCGGCAGGCAGCCCCAAGCGGGGCCTCGGCCCCGCGGCCCTGGCGCGCATCGCCCAGGCCGCCGCGTCCGTGGGGCGGTCGATGGACGATCTGGCGCGCGAGCCCGACCTGGTGCCGGGTCTCACCGCCACGCAGCGGGAGGCGCTGGGCACCCTGGGCGGCCTCCTGGAGCGCCTGCGCGAGATGGATGCGACCGGTGCGCCTCCCGACCGCGTGATGGAGCGGGCCATCGAGGACTCCGGACTTCGCGAGGCGCTGCTCGCCGACGGCCCGGCGGAGGCCGGGCTGGGCCGCCTGGACAACCTGCAGGAACTGGTCGGGATGGCGGGTGAGTACGCGGCCCGGGCCGGGGAGCCGTCGCTCACGGGGTTCCTCGAGGAGGTCGCGCTGGTATCCGCGGTGGATGAGGCCGAGGACAGCGGGGGCCGCGTCACGCTGATGACGGTGCACAACGCGAAGGGGCTCGAGTACGACGTGGTTCTCGTGACCGGGCTGGAGGAGGGCCTGTTCCCCCATGCACGGTCGATCGACGACCCGGATGGACTCGAGGAGGAGCGGCGGCTTTGCTACGTGGCGCTGACGCGCGCACGCGAGCGCCTGGTGCTGTCGCATGCGGACAGCCGAGCCCTGCGGGGCAGCCGCATGTATGCGATCCCGTCGCGGTTCATCGAGGAGATCCCCGACGAGGCACTCGGCCGCGAGGTGGCGCCCCGCCGGGATGGGCCGTCCGGGGCATCCATCACCGTGTCCCCGTACGACGTGGGCGACGCGGTGGTGCACGAGTCGTTCGGCGAGGGCGTCATCACCGGCGTCCAGCAGAAGGGGCGGCTGATCCAGGTGCGGTTTGACGACAAGGAGCGGATACTGATGGCGGACATGGCGCCGATGAGGAGGCTCGCGGGATGAGCGCGAGGGTGATTGACGGCCGCGATGCGGCGCGGCGGGTGCGCGAGCGGGTGGCGGAGGGCTGCGCGGCGTTCGCGGCCCGGCATGGCCGAAAGCCGGGTCTTGTCGGGATCCAGGTGGGTGAGGACCCCGCCAGCGAGATCTACCAGCGGAACAAGGCGCAGCAGGCGGAAGAGGCCGGCATGGTCGTGGAGCGCATGAAGCTGCCCGAGGGCACCACGCAGGAGGAGATGGATGCCCTGCTGGACCGCCTGGCGGCGGATGACGCCGTGGACGGCATGCTGGTGCAGTTGCCCGTGCCGGATCCGCTGACCGAGCCGGCGATCGCCGCGCGCATCGAACCGACCAAGGACGTCGATGGCTTCTCGCCCGTGAACATCGGCCACCTGGTGCGGGGTGAGCCCTGCCTGCGCCCGTGCACGCCATCGGGCGTCATGTGGCTGCTGGACGATGCGGGGGTGGACCTGGAGGGGGCGAACGCCGTGGTGGTGGGACGCAGCCTCATCGTGGGGAAGCCCCAGGCGATGATGCTGCTGGAGCGCAACGCCACCGTGACGGTGGCCCACTCGCGCACGCGCGATTTGCCGTCCGTATGCCGCGAGGCCGACGTGCTGGTGGTCGCCGTGGGCCGCCCCGAGATGGTGCGCGGCGACTGGGTCAAGCCGGGCGCCACGGTGATCGACGTGGGTATGAACCGCCTGGATGACCGGCTGTGCGGCGACGTCCACTACGACGAGGTGGCGCAGGTCGCGGGTGCCCTCACTCCCGTTCCCGGGGGCGTGGGACCCATGACGATTGCTTTCCTGCTGGCCAACACCCTCCAGTCCGCGGAGCGGCGCATGGGGGACGAACCGACAAGGGGAATCATCACGTGAAGATCGCGATCTTCGGCGGCACCGGCGACCTCGGTCGCGGTCTCGCCATCACCTTCGCGGCTGCGGGCCACGAGATCATCGTGGGCTCACGCAGCCAGGAGCGTGCCGACCAGGCGGCCGAGGGCCTGCGCGAGGCCTACGCCGAGGGCAACTTCGTGCCCATGGAGAACGCCGCTGCAGCGGCCGCGTGCGAGATGGCCGTGCTGTCGATCCCGTATGAGGGGATCGAGGCCACCATGCCCGCCCTGGCCGAGCATCTGGCCGACAAGGTTCTGGTGTCGGTCGTGAACGCACTGAAGTTCGGCAAGAGCGGCGCGATGGCGGTGCTGGACCTGCCGGCGCCGTCGTGCGCCCACCAGATCCAGGACCTGGCGCCCGACGCCAAGGTGGTCGTGGCCTACAACAACCTGCCGGCCGCCGCGCTGCAGGAGCGTCACCGCATCGAGGGCGACGTGCTCGTATGCGGCAAGAGCAAGGCCGCCCGCGAGGCCGTGGTCGATCTGACCAAGTCGATCCCGGGCTGCCGCGGGCTGGACGCAGGGCCCCTGGCCAACGCGATCATCATCGAGGGCATGACCGCGGTGATCATCAACCTCAACAAGAGGTACGGGGGAGAGGCCTCCATCAACATCACCGGCCTCGAGGACGCGCCCGCGCGTTCCTAGCGGCCCGAGGGGCCGCCGGACGGGCCCGGATCACGCGTATCCGAGCTCGTCCAGGCGGTCCTCGTCGAGGCCCATATGGTGACCCAGTTCGTGCAGCACGGTCACCCGGACCTGATGGCGAAGTTGCCCCGGATCGCGGAAGTGGTCGGCCATCGGGCGCATGTAGATGGTGATGCGCGGCGGCATGGCGCCCGACGGGACGGTTCCCGTGGTGATGGGGTGCCCCTCGTAGAGCCCGTACAGGGACCTGCCGCGGGCATGCTCCTCGACTACCAGCACCACGTCGTCGAGGGCCGATGCGAACGGCTCGGGGATACCGGCCACGGCTTCGGCAACGATCTCCTCGAACCGGTCGAGCGGGTCGGCATGCATCTCCACGCCGGGCACGCTATCGCCCGTCCGCGCCCCCCGTACGCCGACCGGGGTGCCCGGGCCAGTCGCTAGCGTGCCGCGCGTGAAGTCCGCTCTCTCGCGCATCGCCACCTTCCCTGCCGACCGGCGGGGCAAGTGGGTGGTCCTCGCCGCGTGGATCCTGATCCTCGTCGTGATCTTCCCGTTCGCCGGGAAGTTCGAGTCGGCGCAGAGCAATGAGCCGTCGAGCTTCCTGCCCGGAACGGCCGAATCCGTGACGGTCCTCGACCTCCAGGAACAGTTCCCCGGCGGTGACGTCACCCCGGCGGTCGCCGTGATCGCCCGTGATGGGGGCCTCACCGCCACCGACCGCACGGCCATCGCCCGCGCGGTCGCCGAGTTCAACCGCGACCTCCCCGCGGGCGTGCAGGCACCGGGGCTGGTCCCCGGTCAGGTGTCGGAGGACGGCACGGCCCAACTGCTGGTGGCCAACCTGGATGTGGCAGGCGACTCGGAGCTGCTCCTCGACGACGTCACGCAACTGCGCGAGACCCTGGAGGCGGCCGCGCCGCCGGGGCTGGATGCACGCGTCACGGGTCCGGCCGGCATCTCGGCCGACGCCATCGAGGTGTTCGGGGGCATCAACACCAACCTGCTGCTGGCCACGACCCTGATCGTGTTCGTGCTGCTGCTGGTCATCTACCGCAGTCCCATCTTCTGGCTGCTCCCCTTGTTGGCCGTGGGGATCGCGGAGATCAGCGCCCGGGCCTTCGGCTATCTGCTCGCCGACAACGGGGTGGTGGTGAACGGCCAGTCGGCAGGCATCCTGCTGGTGCTCGTGTTCGGCACCGGCACCGACTACGCGCTACTGCTCACGGCGCGCTACCGCGAGGAGTTGCGCCGCAACGAGGACAAGCACCAGGCCATGGCCATCGCCATCCGTCGGGCGGGCCCGGCCATCCTCGCCTCCGCGGGCACGGTGATCGCTGCGCTGCTGTGCCTCCTCCTGGCCGAGGTCAACGGCACGTCGGGGCTGGGCCCGATCGGCGCGATGGGCGTGTTCCTCGCGATGCTCGTGATGCTCACCGCCCTTCCCGCGCTGCTGCTGCTTGGCGGCCGGCGGGCCTTCTGGCCCTTCATCCCGCGCTACGGGTCCACCGGCAGCAGCGAGACCCAGGGCTGGTGGCGTCGCCTGGGTGAGCGCGTGGCGCGGCGTCCGCGCGGCACGTGGATCGTGACGGCCGTCATCCTGGGTATCGCGTCGCTGGGGCTCCTGTCGTTCAACACGGGCCTCACGTCGGCCGATGACTTCCGGCAGGACGTCGATTCCATCCTGGGCCAGGACATCATCACGCGGGCGTTCCCGGCCGGCTCGTCGGCACCGACCAACGTGATCATCCCGCCCGGCGCCGACGAGGCTGCCGTGGCCGGGGCCATTCGCACCACGCCGGGGGTCAGCTCGGCACGCCGCGCCACCGAGGGGCCGCCCGGCGTGCAGTACGACGTCACGCTGAAGGACCCGCCATATAGCGATGCCGCCTACGACGACATCACGGTGCTGCGCGAGAGGGTGAAGGCCGCGGGGGGTGATGGGGTCCTGGTGGGCGGCCCCACGGCCACCGAGGCCGATCTGGACGCCGCATCACAGCGCGACCTGATGCTGCTGGTCCCCATCGTGCTCGTGGTCGTCGCCATCATCCTGGGCCTTCTGCTCCGGGCGGTGGCCGCCCCGGTGATTCTCATCCTGACGGTCATACTGTCGTTCCTGGCGAGCCTGGGCATCGCGTGCCTGGTGTTCGACCTGGCCGGGTTCGCCGGCGAGAGCACGGCGCTGCCGCTGTTCGGCTTCATATTCCTGGTGGCACTGGGGATCGACTACAACATCTTCCTCATGGCCCGGGTGCGTGAGGAGGCCCTGGAGCACGGCACGCACGAGGGCATGCTGCGGGGTCTCGCCGTGACTGGCGGTGTCATCACCTCCGCCGGCGTGGTACTTGCCGGGACGTTCGCGGTGCTGGCGGTGCTGCCCTTGGTCAGCATCACCCAGATCGGGTTCCTCGTGGCCTTCGGCGTGCTCCTGGACACCCTGGTGGTGCGTTCGGTGCTGGTGCCCGCGCTGGTGCTGGACATCGGCGACCGGGTGTGGTGGCCGTCAGCCCTGTGGAGGCGGCTGAGCGGGCGCTGATGCGCCGCCGCGGTGCTCCCAGCCCAGCCGTTCGGGCGTGACGTCCCGCCCGGCGCGCATGGCGCGCACGCCGGGGCCTCCACTTTCCAGATGCCCCACCACGTGCAGGTGCGGCTCCCGACCGGCCTCCGGGGGAAGCGCGGCCAGCAACTGGTAGTCCTCGCCTCCGGTGCAGGCCAGCAGCGCCGCGTCCATGCCGACGGCACCGGACACGGCGTCGACGCCCGCGGCACGCGGCACGGCGTCAAGGTCGATCACCGCGGCGAGCCCGGACGCGCGCGCCACCCGGTCAGCGTCCAGCAGCAGCCCGTCCGATATGTCGATCATCGCCGTGGCGCCTGCCTCTGCGAGGTGGCGGCCGTGGGCGGCCTGCGGCTGCGGCCGCAGATGGGCGGCGATGAGGGCCCCGCGGTCACCTGCGCCGGCATCGGGGTGGTCGAGGCACAGGAGCCCGGCCGCAGAGGCCCCGAGCGGACCGGTGACCACCAGGACGTCCCCGGCGCGCGCTCCCGAGCGCAGCACCGGCCGGATGCCCTCGGGCGCCCGGCCGATGATCGCCACCGACAGGGAGAGCACCGGGCAGGCCGACACATCGCCGCCCACGATCGACATCGCGTGGGTGCGGGCAAGGTCCTCCATTGCCCTATACATGGCATCGACCTCTCCTGCGCCGACATCCGCGGGCAGGCCCAGCCCGACCATCGCCGCCACGGGAATGGCGCCCATCGCGGCGACGTCGGAGATGTTCACCGCGAGCGCCGTGTGCCCGATGTCGGACGGTGAGTGCGTCGACCTGCGCACATGCACCCCGTCCACGACCATGTCGAGTGCCAGTACGGTTCCGTCATCCAGCACGGCGGCGTCGTCGCCGATCCCGACCGACACGCCCCCGCGGGGGGCGACCCGGGCGGCGATGCGACGGATGACCTCGAGCTCGCCGTCCATGGTCTGACGGTACCAGCCACCCCGCGGCCGAGCGGCTACAGTCCGCCGCCGATGATCGACGACGAGACCGTCCGCCACGTCGCCCGCCTCGCGCGCCTTCGCCTCTCGCCCGACGAGGAGCAGGTGATGCGCGAGGAACTGTCGGGGATCCTCGAGCACATCGACGCCATCCGCGCGATGGACCTCGATGGCGTTCCGCCGACGACGCACGTGATCGCCCTTGAGAACGTGGTGCGCCCCGACGTTCCCGTGCCGGGCCTGCCGCGCGAGGAGGCCCTGCGCGAGGCCGCGCACGTGACGGACGAGGGCTTCGGCGTCCCGAGGATGGACTGATGGGCCTGAGGGACCTGACAGCCGCCGGGCAGATCGCCGCGATCCGGGCCGGAGAGACCTCCAGCGCGGAACTCGTCGAGGCGCACCTGGCGGCGATCGCCGCGGATGATGTCGACGCGTTCCTCGCCGTGGATGCCGAGGATGCGCGCGCCCGTGCCCGGGAGATCGACGCCATGCCCGAGAGGCCACCGCTCGCCGGCGTGCCCATCGGCATCAAGGACGCCCTGTCGGTACGCGATGTGGTCACCACGTCCGGGTCGC
>Ga0055584_100001896_pt1 | contig 20570 bp, 16 predicted proteins | sample OSDHelmetaG_FD_58716 | JGI IMG/M metagenome (GOLD analysis project Ga0055584, IMG submission 58716) | Pelagic marine sediment microbial communities from the LTER site Helgoland, North Sea, for post-phytoplankton bloom and carbon turnover... | ecosystem: Environmental > Aquatic > Marine >...
AGGAAAGGCCAACCATGAACTAACATTCTAACCGGACCAATCAGGTGGGGCTGGTCACTGGCCTGGGCCACAACTGGCCAACATCAACAAGAAGCCGATCGTCATCATAATTCGGTTCACAAATCTACCCTCTCAAAGTAATAATTTAGAAGTCAAACCTGTACTTCCAAGAAGCACGGCAAAGGTCAGACAAAGGATGGTGGTCAGGTTTCTCATAGGGGGAAGCTTAGGCCGGAATGTCTGAGTTGGGTAGTAGGGTAACGTACCGGCCTTCGTTTGGCTGAAAAATAAAAAAATATTTCAAATTGCAAAAGAGTGTTCGCGTCAGGACCATACAGACAGATCGCGCGGCGAATCCCGGGTATGGGGTGGTGGCGCCCCGGTCTTTATTTTCTGGACCGCTTCTTAATTCAAGATTGATTGGCATCGCGAACGACCGTGTAAATCGCTACGCTTGTTGCCTAGGTGTTGCCTAGTAACAAGTAGACAAGAAAAAGACCTAGAGATTTCTCTCTAACCCATTGAAAAGCTTGGTGGGCGCACACGGACTTGAACCGTGGACCCGCTGATTAAGAGTCAGCTGCTCTACCAACTGAGCTATGCGCCCCCACACCAAACATAGTGCTTAGAGGCCGCGATATAGCAGAGACCGCAGGGGTTTGTCGATAGAAAGCAGCTTTGCAAAAGTATCTACAACGCCGGGTCAAACACCCGTTTCCGACCAATGCCGGCCAATGCGCACATCCCTGTGGACGTAAACATTCATCACCAGCCCAAAGCCGATCAAAATACTGATCATGGCGGTGCCACCATAGGAAATTAAAGGCAGAGGAACGCCGACCACCGGGATAACCCCCATCACCATTGCCACATTGGCAAAAACATAGAGGAATAGATTGGTGGTTAGCCCCATCGCCAGGAGGCGTCCGAATTGATTGCGACTACGTAATGCTATTGCGAGTCCGTAAATCAGCAAAAACGAATAAAGCAACAGCACCATAACGCCACCGACGAGTCCAAATTCCTCGGCCAACATCGTAAAGATAAAATCCGTATGCCTTTCCGGCAGGAACTCCAAATGGCTTTGCGAGCCGTTGATAAAGCCTTTCCCGAAAATACTTCCTGAACCAAGCGCGATCTTCGATTGGAGAATATGATAACCCGCGCCCAATGGATCCGATTCCGGATTGAGAAATGTCAATATGCGCTTACGCTGATAAGTATGAAGAAAATTCCAAATCACTGGGACGGAAGCAAGCCCAAGGACCAGAACGACGACGAACTTCCATACACGTACACCGGCGATAAAGAACATAGCGCCCGCACCAAGCACTATCATAACCGCGGTTCCTAAATCCGGCTGGCGCAGAACAAGGGCTACCGGGGCAAGGGTGATGAACAGTGGTACTAACAAATAAAGGGGCCGACCCACATCCTCAATCGTCAGGGCATGAAAATGCCGAGCGAGGGCCAGAATGACCGCGATCTTCATCATTTCGGAAGGCTGAATACGTAGTACACCGAACTCAAGCCAGCGCTGTGCGCCCATGCCAACCGAGCCTGCCAGTTCCACCGCCCCCAAGAGCGCCAAACCAGTCGCATAGATAAAGTAAGCATGTCGCATCCAAAAACGAATATCCATCATGGCGATGACGAACATGAGAAAGAGACCAGCCACAAACCGCACCATCTGACGCGACGCCCAGGGGTCGAAGCTGCCTTTTGCCGCGGAATACAACATCGCAAAGCCGATAAACGCGACGGCAACGATGAGAAAAACCATGGTCCAATTAATTTGCCATAGCTTCTCGCCAAGACGCATGTCCGGGTTCGTGAGAGAACTGCGGATCATAAGACTATGCCATTATTTTCTGTCATCGTGGCTCACGTCTCTTTTCGCGCAAGTTTTTTCGGCCGCGTGCCAGACGGGTCCAATCGCTGCGTTTCACGCAACACATCGCGCGCAATGGGCGCTGCCGCCTTAGCACCGCCACCGCCATGTTCTACTACGACGGCACAAGCATACCGCGGTGACGACACCGGGGCGTACCCAACGAAAAGTGCATGGTCCCGCTCTCTCCAAGGTCGCTCAGCATTTTTCCTCAACCCCACCTCGCGCTCTTGCAACGTTATTCGACGCACTTGGGATGTTCCGGTCTTGCCGCCCATCTGCCATGCGGGCTCGGTAATGCGCGCCCGATAGGCCGTGCCCCCAACGGGATTATTCACCACCTCCTCCAACGCTTGCCTAACCAGCTTCAAAGACCGTTGGGAAATTCCGAGTGACGGAAAATCCGTCGCTTTTTGCGCCGGACCATCTTCACCATCAAGCGCCTTCGTGAGGCGCGGAATAACTGCATACCCTCCATTAACCACGCGTGCTGTCATAACAGCCATCTGCAACGGCGTCGCCAATACATACCCCTGCCCGATGGCATTTACCAAACTCTCACCGCCAAGCCACGCAGCCCGAAGCGCCTTGCGTTTCCATTTTTTCGTCGGAATCAGCCCTGGACGCTCACCGGGTAATTCAAGGTTCAACACCTCACCCAACCCCATTCGCACCGCCATTTTAGCAATCCGGTCTATGCCGAGTTTCTGCGCCAGTTCATAAAAATAAACGTCACAGGATTCCCTAATAGCGTCGAGGAGATCCACATGCCCATGCCCGTCTTTTCGCCAACAGTGAAACAGCTCATTGCCGTATTCCAACACGCCCTCGCACTCAACCGACATGTTTGGCCGAATGCCGCCTTCGAGCGCTGCCATCGCCACGACAATTTTAAAAACTGACCCCGGTGCATACTGCCCAGCGATTGCTTTATTTGTGAGGGGTCTATCGGGATTACTAGTGAGTTTCTTCCATTCTCCGACCGTCATTCCCTTATTGAAGGCATTCGGATCGAATCCCGGTCGCGACACCATTCCCAGAATTTCGCCATTCTGCGTGTCCATCACGACGACTGCGGCGCGGCGCTCGTGGGAAACGCGCTTCGCAATAAACTTTTGCAATTCTATGTCGATGGTCAGCGAAATTTTAAGGCCGGGCTGGCCCTCCTGACGGTTAATTTCGCGAATGACCCGGCCCAACGCATTGACTTCCACTTCCGTATTGCCAGCTCGCCCACGAAGTTCGAGATCGTAGCGTCTTTCTATTCCATCCTTACCTATCCGGAATCCAGGCAATTCCAAGACGGGGTCGCCGGACAGCTCTTTTTCCGACACTGCCGCCACATAACCCAAAATATGAGCAGCCGTATGTCGGAAAGGATAATGACGGCTTTGTGCGACATCGATTGTAATGCCCGGCAAATCCGGTGCATTGACCTCAATGCGGCTCACCTCTTCCCACGATAGATTCTCACGCACCGTAATAGGCACGAAAGCCCGGCGTCGCTTCGCTTCGCGGCGCACCCGACGGCGGTCATGAGCGCTGACCTCAACCAATTGGGACAACCGAGTTAACATTTCGCTGACGTTTTTTGCCTGCTCAGGGACGATCACCAGGCGATAGGTTTGAACATTCACCGCCAAAGACCTGTTTTCTCGATCTAAAATCTCGCCCCGTGGTGGCGGCAGCAAACGAAGGCTAATGCGGTTCTCTTCCGCCAACACCCGGTAACGATCAGCTTCGAGCACTTGCAGGTAATACATGCGTGCGCTGAGACCCGCAAACACGGTCAGCTGCCCTGCTGCCAATATAGCCGCACGGCGATTAAAAACCTTATCTTGGGTTTGATCTTGCTTCATCTAGGCCTCGCGCGACAGAGACCGATGCACCAACACAAACACATATCCAAACACGGGATAAAGCGTAACCGTTAGAAGAAACTCGATCATGGTCGGACCAAACAAGACCATTTCCCCTTCCATCATGGACACCAACCCCCAGCGCAACACCCCGACCGCAATTGCCGTCATAGTGAACCCCCACCACACCACGAGGAAGGATTTTCCATGGAAGAAACGCCGTTGCGAAACAACAATGCCATAAGCACATAGGAGGGAAAAAGCGCCGAGGCCGATGGGCGTACCGGCCAGCATATCCTGCAACAAACCAACAAAGAAAACGGCCACCGCCGGTAGCATCTCGGGCTGATGAAGCGCCCAATAATAAACCGCAATAAGGCCGAGACCCAATGTGACGGGCGCGATGTTGGGCAATCGGAGAGGAACTTGCGTAATGATAACCAAGGCGGTCGTTATCAAAAACGGCGTGGAATGCCGCGCAATGTAGTCCAGCCGATACCAGCTACTGTTTCGGTCAATCATTGCTTCGCCGGCTTTTTGAGCCCTGCCGCCCGGCCTGCTTTGGTCCGCCGATCCAAATCACTCAACACACCGGAAAGGCCGAAATCCATCAAACGGATGAATTCCACTTTTTCACCTTGTATGAAAAGCTGCACTATGGCGCCCGTCTTGCTTGGCTGCCCGACAATGCCGACAGGCAGCCCGGGCGGAAATACTCCTCCATGTCCGGACGTCACGATCCGTTCCCCCTTGGCAATTGTCACATTACCAGGCAGATGCAGCAGACGTGGACGATCCGAGTTATCACCGGCCAACACCGCGCGCTGCCGGGTGGATTCCACCACTACTGGAATGCGGCTATTAAGGTCCGTGATCAGCAAAATTCGCGCGGACCGTTCACCCACTTCCTGAACCCGTCCCACTAATCCCGTGCTCACCAGCGCCGCTTGCCCCTTCGCTACACCGGCTCGACGCCCCGCATTGATCAAAATATTGCGAACGAAAGTGCCGCCCGAATCTCCAATAACTCGTGCCGTCACTGACGTGGCCAGGTCGTCGGGCACAAAACTCAGCAAGCGGCGCAATTCCTCATTCTCCGAAATCAACGTCCGAGCGGCAGTTTGCCATTGAATGAGACGCGCATTCTCGAGGCGAAGCGCGGCATTATCTTTTCGTAATTGGGTTAAGGACCGTGCCTCGTTAACAACATCTGAGACGGTGGCCAGCGGACGAGAGGCCGCATCAAGTAACGGGGTCACCATATCAGTGACCGCTACTCGGGTACGTTCAAAAATTTGCGGATCTGCACGCCCCAGCAAAATGATTGCAAGCGCGCCAAACAAAAGGAACAAGTAAGCGAAACGCTGCGTAACATTCCGCACTGGTGCGGCGAAACGAAGGACGCTGCCCCTATGTGGTTTCAACCTTTATTCCCCCTTTGCCCGAGCCATCGGACAAAACAGAGCCACGCCAGTTGGCTTCTAATACATACTGATCAAAACGTTCCGCAACGTTTTGAGTTCTTCAAGGCATCGCCCGGTCCCGAGGGCAACGCAGGATAACGGGTCGTCGGCGATAGACACCGGTAAGCCGGTTGAGTGACGAAGCACATAATCCAGGTTACCAAGGAGAGCGCCACCACCGGTCAACACAATCCCTTTATCGACAATATCCGCCGCCAATTCGGGCGCGGTATGTTCAAGTGCGACCTTAACCGCCTCGATAATCGCGCCTACCGGTTCCGCTAAACTTTCAGCAATTTGGCGTTCGCTAATGACAAGCTCTTTCGGCACGCCATTCATCAAATCACGTCCCTTGATCTCCATAACCCGACCGTCGCCATCCTCTGGCGCGCACGCTGATCCGATCTCTTTTTTGATCCGTTCCGCGCTGCTTTCACCCACCAAAAGATTATGATTTCGGCGAATATAAGCGATGATGGCTTCATCCATCTTATCACCACCAACCCGCACACTCCGAGAATAGACGATGCCGCCCAAAGACAACACCGCAACCTCCGTTGTACCGCCACCGATATCCACCACCATGGACCCGGTCGGTTCAGTGACTGGAAGGCCGGCGCCAATAGCCGCTGCCATCGGTTCTTCAATCAAAAACACACGGCGCGCACCTGCAGCCTCAGCCGATTCTTGAATAGCGCGTCGCTCAACTGCAGTTGAACCTGACGGCACACACACAATGACTTGCGGCGACGCGAAACTGCGGCGGTTATGAACTTTCCGGATGAAATGCTTGATCATCTCTTCCGCAACTTCGAAATCAGCGATAACGCCGTCACGGAGCGGGCGAATTGCAACAATGTTGCCGGGCGTCCGGCCCAACATCATTTTCGCTTCGTCACCAACTGCAAGCACTTGGCGTTTGCTCTTAATTTCCGCGATAGCCACCACTGAGGGCTCGTTCAACACGATGCCCCGGCCTTTGACGTAGACCAGCGTGTTGGCGGTGCCCAGATCGATCGCCATGTCGGCGGACAGCATTCCTAGGAGACGTGAAAACATATTTTAAACTTCTTCCTTCGAATGTCTTTTTACGCCGCTGAGCACCGTTACAACACTCTTTTTTGCGCCTTCGCGCGTCATTTATGCACTTAGCGCTTCCGGCGCGGTTTTAGCCCGCTTATCCATCAGCTTATTCAGTGCATGTATATAGGCCTTCGCCGATGCAACCAAGGTATCTGTATCGGCCCCTTGCCCATTCACCGACTTGCCGTTTTCTTCCAACCGAACGGTGACTTGGGCTTGCGCATCAGTACCTTCTGTAACCGCATGTACCTGATAAAGCTGCAACTTCGTCGTATGGGGCATTAACGCGCTAATCGCGTTAAACGTTGCGTCGACAGGCCCATCCCCGGTTGCCTGGGTGGCACGCACCTCGCCATCAATTTCCAGCTCCAGGTCAGCTTGTTGCGGCCCCTTGGAGCCTGCAATGACACCGAGCGAAACAAATTTTATCGCTTCAGAGGCTTGCGTCATTTCATCTTCGACGAGGGCAATGATGTCTTCGTCATAGACGTCCTTCTTTTTGTCCGCCAACGCCTTAAACCGGACAAAGGCTTCCTGAACAGCATTATCACCCAGCTCAAAGCCCAATTGGCCCAACTTATCGCGAAAGGCGTGACGACCAGAATGTTTACCCAACACAAGGGAGGATTGCTTCAAACCGACCGACTCAGGTGTCATGATTTCGTAGGTGCCCGCATGTTTAAGCACACCATCCTGATGGATGCCCGCTTCATGAGCAAATGCGTTGGCTCCGACAATCGCTTTGTTGGGCTGCACGGCAAATCCGGTTATCGACGACAACAGACGGCTAGCGCCTGTTATCTTTTCGGTTACGATACCGTTCTCATAGGGCATCAAATCGTGACGCACCCTGAGGCCCATAACAATTTCCTCCAACGACGCATTACCAGCTCTTTCGCCAATGCCGTTTATGGTGCATTCCGCCTGTCGAGCGCCGGCCTTAATCGCAGCTAACGTATTGGCCACGGCCAAACCGAGATCGTTATGGCAATGGACCGAAATTACCGCCTTATCGATGTTCGGAACGCGGTCGCGCAGCATGCCGATAATGTCAGCAAATTCATCGGGCATGGTGTAGCCGACCGTATCTGGGATATTGATCGTGGTCGCTCCGGCCTTAATTGCGGATTCAACACACTTACAAAGAAAATCCCGCTCCGTTCGCGTCCCATCTTCCGGACTCCATTCTACGTCTTCGCAGAGATTGCGCGCATGAGAGATGGAATCGATAACCGCTTCATGCACCGCTTCCGGCGACATTTGCAGCTTATGCTTCATATGGAGCGGACTTGTAGAGATAAAGGTGTGAATACGGGGCTGTTTCGCATGCTGCAGTGCCTCCCAGGCCCGGTCGATATCCTTATGACCAGACCGGGACAATCCCGCTACCTTGGCGTTCTTAACGATCTTGGATACTTCCGTAACCGCTTCAAAATCACCATTAGAGGCGATCGGGAAGCCCGCCTCCATTACGTCCACACCCATCTCATCGAGATATTCGGCGATCCGTAATTTTTCTTCCAAATTCATCGAACAGCCCGGTGACTGCTCGCCATCGCGCATGGTGGTGTCAAAAATGATGATGCGCTCGGATGCTTCCGCGCTCTGATCTTTCGTCATGGTTCTAATCCTTTGTTTACTTCTCGGTTAAGCGATTCATGGTCAAAAACCCCTGATCACCTGTCCCTTGCCGGGACACACAGTGTCAGGGGCGTGTTAGTCGACCTAGACCGCCTCCGATAAGCAGGACCGCGCGGACACAATACTGGCCTTGCGTGCAAAATTCCTTTCGCACGATTTCTTGCAAGAACAGTTCGCTATGAGCGTTCATTTTCATCAGACCGTCATATTTTGCCCGCACGCCAAGACTGGAGCGTGCTGATTACACGATTACCCGTTAAATATAGTTCAGGAGCGCCGATTAAAAAAGGTGCGCTATGCAATTCTTTTTTAATCGGTTTTCCGGAAATTTAACGCGAATTCGCTAGTTCTTCGATTTATCCACCAAAGCATTATCGGAAATCCACGGCATCATCGCGCGCAGACGTGCACCGACTTCTTCAATAGCGTGCTCCGTACCGCGACGCCGCAGCGCCTTAAAGCTCGGCTGCCCTGTAGAACATTCCTGCATCCATTCCTGGACGAAACGCCCAGTTTGAATTTCGTCGAGGATTTTCTTCATTTCCTTCTTCGTCTCGGAATTGACCACACGAGGGCCACGGGTCACATCCCCATATTCCGCCGTGTTGGAAACCGAATAGCGCATATTGGCAATACCGCCTTCGTAAATCAGGTCAACGATCAGTTTCACTTCGTGGCAGCATTCGAAATAAGCCATTTCCGGCGCATAACCAGCTTCCACCAGCGTTTCAAAACCGTTCATAATTAATGCCGTTAAGCCGCCACACAACACCGCCTGCTCACCGAAAAGATCGGTTTCGCATTCTTCGCGGAAGGTGGTCTCGATGATACCCGCACGGCCGCCACCGATGGCGCTCGCATAGGAAAGCGCCAAATCATGGCAATTGCCCGACGCGTCTTGGTGGACCGCCAACAAACATGGCACACCGGCACCGCGTTCATATTCGGACCGCACCGTGTGGCCAGGGCCTTTCGGCGCAATCATAAATACATCGATATCGTCGCGCGGCTCGATCAATGCAAAATGGATGTTGAGACCGTGCGCAAAGGCAAGAGCTGTCCCTTCGCGCATATTCGGGGCTAACTGCTCGCGGTAGGTCGCGCCTTGTGTCTCATCGGGCGACAACACCATGACCACATCGGCCCATTTGGCGGCTTCCGCCCCATCCAACACCTCAAAGCCAGCCCCTTCCGCCTTTGCGGCACTGGCCGAACCGGCCCGGAGCGCAATTTTCACGTCATTTGCGCCGGAATCCCGAAGGTTCATGGCATGAGCATGACCTTGGCTACCATAGCCGATAATGGCAATCTTTTTGCCTTTGACTAAATTTACGTCTGCATCGCGATCATAATAAACACGCATTGTGGGGCTCCCCGTTCAATATCTCTTGCGTTACTTGTTCTGTTGAAAGAATGGCGTCTTTTAAAGGGCTCAAGCGCCCCGGGCAATGGCAACGACGCCACTTCGTGCAATTTCCGTTTTGCCAAGTTCGCGCATTAGCCCGATAAAGGAATCAACCTTATCCGGTAATCCGGTCATAGCGAAGACGAAAGACCGAGTTGTGGTATCAACCACAATGGCGCCAAAAATCTCCGCCAGGTTTAAAATTTCAGTCCGGTCCGGTGATTTCGCCTTGGTCACCACTTTCACCATCGCCAACTCGCGCTCCACATGGGGGCCATCGATAGTCAAATCCTTGACCGATTCCACGGGGATCAAGCGATCGAGCTGATTGCGAATTTGCTCAATAATCATCGGCGTGCCCGACGTCACGATTGTGATTAGGGACATATCCTCATTTTCTGTGACCGGCGCGACCGTCAAGCTTTCGATGTTATAGCCCCGGCCCGAGAACAGGCCGATTACGCGCGCCAGAACACCCGGCTCATTTACCACCATCACTGCCATCGTGTGACGTTCGACACGATTATCCGCATCGACCATAAAATAAGCAGAACCCGGTTGCGAACCGGACTTTGCCCTTGAGGCTTTCTTCTTTGGAGTTGCTTTCTTCGCCATTGTCTCGCCCCCTAGACCAGTACCTTGCCTTTTTCCGTAATACCGCCGCTGCTTTCCGCTTTTGCTTCGGAGCCCAATATCATTTCATTGTGGGGGGAACCGGACGGAATCATCGGATAACAATTCTCTTTTTGGTCAACACGAATATCAGCGATGACCATATTGTCAGTTGCCATCATCTCTTTGATCACATCATCAACTTCCGACGGCTTCGTCGCCTGCAAACCGACCGCGCCGAAACACTCCGCCAACTTGACGAAATCCGGCAACGCCTCCGCATAACTCTCCGAATAGCGCCCTCCATGCAACAATTCTTGCCACTGACGCACCATGCCGAGATACTGATTATTCAAAATGAACACCTTGACCGGCAAATGATGCTGCACCGCCGTCGATATTTCCTGAATATTCATCATGAAAGAAGCTTCGCCGGCAACATCGACCACCAACTTACCGGGATGCCCCATCTGCACGCCAAGCGCGGCGGGAAATCCATAGCCCATCGTCCCGAGCCCGCCCGACGTCATCCAATGGTTCGGCTTCTCAAATTTAAGAAACTGCGCCGCCCACATTTGATGCTGGCCCACTTCGGTCGTGATGAAAGTCTCTCGGTCTGCGGTTAGGGCCTGCAAACGCTCAAGCGCGTATTGCGGCTTAATGACTTCGTCGTCCTTTTTGTAGGCCAAGCAATCACGCGACCGCCACTGGTCAATCTGTTTCCACCAAGTATCAATGGCCTTGCCGTTGTGCCGACGTTTAACCCGCTTTTTCCACGCATTGGTAAACTGACCCATGACGTGCCCGACATCGCCGATAATGGGTATGTCCGCTTTAACATTTTTGTTAATCGACGACGGGTCCACATCAACATGGATGATTTTAGCCCCAGGCGCGAACGCATCAAGCCGACCGGTGATCCGGTCATCAAACCGCGAACCAATCGCCACCATTACATCACATTGATGCATGGCGAGATTTGCCTCATACGTGCCGTGCATGCCGAGCATACCGAGAAACTGCTTGTCGGACGCCGGATAAGCACCCAATCCCATAAGTGTCAGCGTGCAGGGATAACCCGTGGTGCGGACAAAATCGGTGAATTTCTTACAGGCTGCCGGTCCCGCATTGATAATGCCGCCGCCACCATAGAAAATAGGGCGCTCCGCCTTCGCAATGAGGTCGATTGCTTCGGCAATACTATCCGTATTCCCCTTCGTCGCCGGACGATAGGTCGCCGGCTTCACCGATTCAGGGCTCGTATAAGGACAATCCGCGAATTGAATATCTTTCGGCAAGTCGACCACGACGGGGCCGGGCCGGCCATGGCTCGCCACATAAAAGGCCTCATGGATCGTCCGCGCTAATGCGTCGGTCTCTTTAACCAGATAATTATGTTTCGTGCAGGGGCGCGTGATGCCGGTCGTGTCGCATTCTTGGAAAGCGTCATTGCCGATCAAATGAGTCGGCACTTGGCCGGTCAGACAAACAACGGGAATTGAATCCATCAACGCATCCGTCAGACCCGTAACCGCATTAGTCGCGCCAGGGCCGGACGTCACAAGCACTACGCCAACTTTGCCGGTAGAACGCGCATAACCTTCCGCCATGTGGACTGCGCCTTGCTCATGGCGCACCAATACGTGGCGAATTTGGTTTTGTTGAAAAATGGCGTCATAAATCGGCAGGACAGCGCCCCCCGGATACCCGAACACCACTTCGACGCCTTGATCAACCAAAGCCTTGATTACGATTTCAGCACCGCTCATGCGTTTTCGTGACGCCATGACACGCTCCATTATTCCAAATTAACACCGCTTGGACCGTAAAAAATCCACAGCCACAAGCAAATCGCGGGCAAATCCGCCCGCGGGAGCGGGACAATAGGCCGTCAACCGACTCGGGTCAACCGTTTTTTAATAACAAATGAAAAGATTTTGTCACCTAACCTTTCCGAATATTGCTCAGGCATGTGCAGTTTTGGAATCATCTGATTCCGAAACCAAGTGGTCTGCCTTTTGGCGTATCGTCTCGTCGCCTGCTGTGCTGCGGCGATGGCTTCATCCAAAGTATTTGCACCGCCCAAAAAACCGGCGAGTTCTTGCACCCCGAGCGCTTTCATGGCGGGTAATCCTGGATCGAGGTTAAGCGCCATTAGATCTCGGACTTCGTCAATCGCGCCGTTCTCGACCATTTCAGCAAACCGTCGGTCACAAGACCGATATAGCGCTTCGCGCGGCGGATCGATCAATATCGTATGGAACTGCAGGTGTACCGGCACCCCCTCTCCCGGCAGGGCTTGCCACGTTGCCAGAGACTGGCCGGTGGCCTCAAACACTTCGAAAGCGCGCGCGATACGTTGTCGATCCATTGGCGCAAGACGCGCCGCTATCGGATCCCCACGCGCCGCCAGTTCCGCATGCAACATTTCCGCCCCTTCGGACTCTACTCGTGCACGTACTGTTACGCGAATCTCATCGGGAATCTCAGGCACCGGCGACAAACCTTCCATCAAGGCTTTCAGATAGAGACCCGTACCACCGCAAAGAATAGGCAGCCGTCCGTGACCAATCTGTTCATCGATTGCCGCTAACGCCATATCGCGCCATCCAGCTGCGGTGCACCTCTCCGCCGCTGTAAGCGCGCCATAAAGAAGATGCGGCACACGAGCTTCGTCTTCTTCCGATGGTCGGGCGGTCAAAACACGCAATTCGCGATAGACCTGCATACTGTCCGCATTAATCACCGCGCCGCCAAACTCTTCGGCCACAGCCAATGCAGCACCGGATTTTCCGCTCGCAGTCGGTCCTGCAATTACCAGGACGTTGGATTGTTCGTTGCCAGTCATGAACCAGGAGGATACAGATGACGGCGCTATGGACAAAGTACTGACATTGATCGGCCAAAAAGGACGGCTCGACGAAACACAAATATCGGAAGTGGTTTCCACACTCGCCGGTATGGGTGCCATGATCGATACGCCCGATTGGCTGGCCTACCGCACCGCCGTAGACCTGCGGTTTTCCGGCATTGAGTGCGAAGATAGCCGAGATTTAGCCTTCGAAGCGCTCGGTGATATCCCTGTAGATGCTGTCGCACAACCGCTTGAGGGCCGACGAAAACGACTTCTCGTCGCCGATATGGAATCAACCATTATCGAAAACGAAATGCTCGACGAACTCGCCGACGAAGTAGGCATTCGCGATCAAATTGCGGAAATCACGGCGCGCGCCATGAATGGCGAGTTGGATTTTGACGGCGCCATCAAAGAACGGGTCGCACTACTTGCTGGGCTCGACGCTGGAGCGATCGAGCGAACAAAAGATTGCATCCGCATAATGCCCGGCGCGAAAGAGCTGGTCGCCACCATGCGGGCCAACGATGCTTACTGTGCTTTAGTGTCCGGCGGATTCACCAATTACACCGCCGACATTCGCGATCAACTCGGATTCAATTTCGATCAGGCCAATCAATTGGAAATTGCCGATGGCAAGCTAACCGGCAACGTGATCGAGCCGATTCTTGGCCAGAATGCAAAGAAAGAGCGTTTACTGGCCCTATGCGAGGCACAAAATATTCCGGTAGAGGCCAGCATAACCGTCGGTGATGGCGCCAACGATCTGGCGATGTTGGGCGCCGCCGGTATTGGCGTCGCCTATCATGCAAAACCCATCGTTGCCCGGGAGGCAACTGCACGCATCGATCATGGCGATCTCACAGCGCTTCTTTATCTACAAGGGTATCGGGACGACGAATTCGTCAGCTAGAGGCTTTTTTTTCGCTTTTTTCGCCGGGTAAAAAATACGCCACAATATTGGCGCACAGCATCGACGCCGCAATCAGATAAAACACGGAGAGCAGACCGAACTCGTCGGCAATAACCCCGCTCAGGAGCACGACGACCGGCGTCCAGCCGCTTTGCATCGCAAACATAACACTCGCCGCCGACGCACCATGTTCCTTCGGCGCAAGGTCCATCATCCAGGCTTGGGTGACCGGGCGAATAGCATAGAGCGCAAACCCCAGAAACGTGATGCCGACCACAAACACCGCGGGATTACCCACAAAGGTCAGGCCGATAATGATGATTGTAATCGCGGATAACCCGCCCATAACAATCGGCCGACGCCCAATTTTGTCTGACCAAGTGCCCGCCAACGGGCCGGTAACAAAGCCGCCAACTTGCATCATCGCCATGGCGAGACCTTGTGTTTCCACTGATAGACCCAATACGTCGACCAAATAGAGCGGCAAGGCAAAAAAGATGCAGAACAGCGCCGATGTGCGGAAGGCCGCCATCAAAGAAAGGCCGAGAATAGCCTTATCTTTCACCAGCGCGGCAAGTCCGGACAGATATTCGCGACCGCTCATACCCCGTTTCGCATCGCCGGCAGGCCCCGCACGATCCTTCGGCAGCACAATAATCAGGATCGCCAACCCAACGATAAAAACAGGCACAGAGCTGGCCATTGCCGTGAACTGCCAACTGAGCTGCAAAACCCCAACAAACAGGGAAACCGCTACCAAGGGCGCCAATATATCGCCAAGGCTCGCCCCCACAGAATGGACCGAAAGCGCATAGCCCTTATTCTCCGGATATTCCTGCGATAGGAAGGCAAGCGCCGCTGGGTGCCATAGATTGTTGGAAGCGCCGATAATGGCCATCATGGCCGCCAACAGCAAAAATCCATCCGCCAAGCCACAAACTAATATGGCGATGCCGCCGGCCATCACGGCAACGACTTGAAACAGGACGCGCTTGCCGGTGATATCCACCAACACGCCACTGCCTGCATTAGCAGCAAAAGACGCAATATGAAAAATGGCGTGAAGCGATCCCACTTCCGTATAGCTCAAACCAAAGCTTTGCTTGATCCACGGCGTCAGAACCGTGAACACCATATAGACCCAATGCACCGCCCCATGGCCAAGGCCAATCAACGCAATAGCAGTTTGCCCTTTCAGTTTGAAGGCGTCCGAAAAGCCGAAATTAGCCATGATGCACCACTAAACTGTTGCTGTCGTGCGGGTTGTATTTTTTGGCAATGCGAAGGTCAGGATATTTGCGATCAACACCACACCGGCAATAATGTAGAAAACTGTGACGAGGCTGTAGGCGTCCGCAATCGGCCCTGCGACCGACAGGAACACTACATTCATCGCCGATTGCACGCCGAACATCACGCTGGTGGCAGACCCCCGGAAATCTTCCGGCACGAGATCCATCATCCAGCTTTGCACCACGGGTCGGACCGCATAGAGCGCAAAACCCATTAACGCAATAACCGCCACGAAATGCGTGGGCTCTTTCACGAACAGCGCCGCCACGAGAATGACGGTCGTTAGAGTTAAACACGCGAAGACGACGGGACGCTGCCCTTTACGGTCCGCAGCATAGCCCGCGATGGGTGCGCCGATCATCCCGCCGACCTGCAGTAAAGTAAGCGCGATGCCAACCAATACGGGGCCGCTCAGAATTACGTCCACCATGTAAAGCGGCAGAAAATAGAGCAGAGCGGTTTGCGACGCATTCCGAAGACCCGCCACCAATGCCAACAGCATGGCATTCTTATTCTTCAGCAATTGGCCGTATCCCTCGAAATAGGATTTTGCGCTCATGGCCTTCGGTGGCCCGCCGATAATCGCACGGTCTCGCGGCGCCAAATAAACAACAAGGATAACCGCCACCACCAAGCAAGGTATGCCGCCAAATATAGCGACCGGCTGCCAAAGCTCCTGACCCGAGGCCGTCACAAACACATGGCCCAGCAAGAATCCAGCGATTAGCGGAAAGATCGCATCGCCGGCATTCGCTGCCACCACATGGATGGAAAACACGAAACTGCGCCGATCATCATAGTATTTAGCCAAATATGAAAAGGCCGCCGGGTGCCAAGCCTGATTGCCCATACCGCTGAACGCCCAGCACACTGCAAGGACGACGAACAGAGAAAACCCATCCAGAACATATCCGGCAAGTCCCGCCGCAATCACGCCACCGCCAGCCATCAACACGCTCGCCAGTTGCACCATCACGCGCTTACCCGCTGCATCCACCCAATAGCCACTAAAGAAATTCGCGAAGAAAGCAGCGACGTAATAAACCGTCCCGAGGCTGGCGGCTTCCGTGTAACTCAAGCCACCATCTTGGCGAATATAGGGCAGCAACATGATGGTTGCCGCGAACACAAAGTGAGTAACCCCGTGCCCCGCGCACAACACCGCGAACGCCCCATTGCCGGGGACCCATTCTTTACCGTTTTCAGCGCTTGCTGCCATTTTCCGCCTTCTTGTCTCTATCAACCGTTATTCGTGGGGTTCCCCTTCGGCAAAACCGCCGTAACCAAATTCGCCGTCAACATAATTGCCGCTAAGAAATAAAACACCGGCAAAATGCCGTAACTATCCGCAATCCAGCCGCCGATAATCGGTGTGATGGCGTTCGCCGCTGCCTGCATGCTGAACATCACGCTGGTCGCCGATCCGCGAAACTCGTTCGGCACCAAATCGACAATCCAGCGCTGCAAAACCGGCCGAATGGCGAACAATACAAAACCAACAATGGCGATGCACGCGATATAGCTCGTCGGGTCCGTCACAAAGGTCGCTGCGACAATAGCCGCCGATGTGATGGTTATACAAACAAACAGAACGGGGCGTGGCCCGTACCGATCAGCCGTATAACCTCCAACAGGTGTCGCAAAAGCGCCGGTCACCTGCATGAGCAACATTGCCGTACCGGTTAGCGCGGCGGTCACACCCAAAACGTCGATTAAATAAAGCGGCACGAAAACCATCAAACCGTTCTGCGCCATGGTACGCATCGCACTCACCAGACAAACCATCATGGCCGGCATGTTTTTCAGCAACTGCACATATCCCGCAAGATAATCCTTAAGTCCCATTCCCTGCGCTTGCCCGCCACCGGCAGCACGTTCCTTGGGCAACATGAAAATGAGCAAAATAACGCCCATCACAAGGCCCGGCGCGCCGCCAGCCATTGCGGCTAGCTGCCAAGAACCGAGCAAAGTGACCAACAAGCCGCCGATCTGGAATGCCAGCGCTTCGCCAACATTCGCCGCCACCACATGAATGGAAAAAACCAGTCCCTTGGCCTTTTCGTATTCTTCCGCGAGATAGGCGAAAGCGGGCGGATGCCAGCCCTGTACGCCAATCGCCATAAACCCGGCAGCCACACAGATCAGGAACAGCTCGCTCGTCAGGCCTAAGGTAAATGTTGTCACCCCACACAACAAAGCGGACAGCACCATGAACAACATCCGGCGGCCGGAAACATCAACCGCCAATCCCGTCATGAAATTCGCGAAAAACCCCGTCACATGAAATACCGCGACGATCAATCCAGCTTGAGTATAGGTGAGGTCCAGTGCCTGTTTGATAAACGGCACCAGAATAAGGATTGTCCCCCAGGTGTAATGGGTCGCCCCGTGACCAAGCGACAACAAAATCACCGGTGCAACAGGTTTACCGCCAAAGGCTGAATGATTTTCCGTTACCGCCATCGCGCCTACTCCGCCGGCTTAGGGGCAGATTGGCCCACGTGTTTAGAAGGATCGGGAATAAAGAAAGTTACCGCGTTAGCGATAAGCAACAAGCCCGCAATAAGATAAAACACCGATTCAAGGCCATACGTGTCAGCCAACCAACCGCCCAGAAACGGTGACAGCATGCCCAGCACCCCTTGGACCAAAAACATCAAGCTCATGGACGAGGCAGCCATGTCATTCGGCACCGCATCCATCATCCAAGCCTGACTGATAGGGCGCATCGCATAGGTGACGAAGCCAAACGCGCCCATCCCAACCACGAAAAGCATTTTGTCCTCGATAAAAGTGAGGCCAACCATGGCCGCCGATGTAACGCTCAACACTAATATAAGCATCCGCCGCCGCCCATACCGGTCTGCGGCAACGCCTGCGATGGGCGCCACGATCATGCCGCCATGTTGCATGACGAACAGGGCCCAGCCCATCATCGCCGCCCCCATGCCCAACGAATCCTTCATGAACAAGGGCAGGAACGTCTTCACCAGGGTTTGACCGGCAGACCGAATGCCCGACATGAGTGAAATCCCAACCACGATCGGGTTTCGCAATAGGTCTGCGAAGTTCGCGACATACTCACCCAAGCTTTGGCCTTGGCTTTGGGGGCCTTTCCCCGCGACAGGCTTGTCCTTACCGATCAAAACTATGAAAAGCAAAAATGCCACCGCAATTGTCGGTATCCCTGCCGCAACCGCCGTCCCCTGCCAGCTCAACAGCGTGATTAAATATCCGGCGACCAAGGGGCCATACGCCTCGCCCATGTTTGAGCCCATCCCATGCACGCCCAGCGCGAGCCCGCGATGATTGGGATAGGTATCGGAAATGAACGCAATAGCCGGCGGATGCCAAAAATTAGCCGCACCGCCCATAAGCATCACCATAACCAGATACAGCAGAAAATCCTCCGCCACACCAAGCACGGTAATGGCAGCGCCAATCGCCACCAACGCGCCCACCTGAAACACAACCCGGCGACCGGTGATATCGACAACGGGGCCGCTGGCAAGGCTGCCGAGGAAAAAGCCTGTCTGATAGGCCGAGGCGAGCAAACCCGCTTCCGCATAGCTCATCCCCATCGCCTCGCGAATAAAAGGCAGCAACATATAAAAGATGGCAGACACCCAATGGGTCGCCGCATGACCGATGCACATCAGCCAGGCGCCGCCAGCGTTGGGCAGCCGGAATGCGGATAGAAACCGGGGAGTGGCCAAAGAATTATCCTGAATGTCGTAAAGGAAGCAGCACCTTAGAACCGGGACGCCGCCTTGCCAAGGGCGTACGGCGGAGTTGCGTTATTCCGCCGTTATTCCGCCGCTTTTTCCTGTTTAGAGACTTCCGGGACAAAGAAGGTCAGCACGTTCGCGATCATCAACAATACCGCGATACCGTAGAACACGTACAACAGGCCGTAAGTGTCCGCCACCATACCGCCCAGCGGCGGGGCGGCGAGTCCAAACACCGATTGCACCACCGAGCGCAGGCTCACACTAGTCGCGTGCAAATTCTTCGGCACCATGTCGAGAATCCAGCTTTGCGTCACCGGCCGCGTGCCGTAGAGCGTGAAGCCAAGGAAGCCGATGCCGACGATAAACAGAATCTCATTGCCAATCAGGGTCAGCCCCAGAATGAGCGCCGTACCGGCCAGCAACGCCACCACCAGGATCGGTTTGCGTCCAAAATGGTCGGACGCCACACCGCCCACCGGGTTCGCGATCATGCCGCCCACATGCATGATGGCGTAGACCCCACTGATCATGGTCGCACTGGCGCCCATAATGTCGCGCAGATAGAGCGGCACAAAGGTGCGGACCAGCAATTGCGCGGTTGACCGGAAACCCATCATGACGCACAGGGTCATGACGCCAAAATTCTTAAGCAGCCCCGTAAAGCCGTCGAAATACTGGCTGAAGGTAAGCCCCTCCGCCTTTTTCCCATCGCCCGGCGTATCTTTGGGCAACAGCATAATAAACAGCACAATGGCCGCCGCAATCGAGGCGACTGCGGGCACCAAAGCGCCCATTTGCCAACCAAAAGCGGTAATCACGACACCGGCGATGAGCGGACCTATAGCCTCGCCTATATTGGCACCCATGCCGTGGATGCCGACCACATAGCCCCAGTTGGTCGTGTAATAGAACGACAGAAAGGCGGTCGCCGGCGCATGCCAAAACTGCGTCGCCCCGCCAACCAGCGCGGCCATCACACAGAAAAAGAAAATATTGGGCGAGACCGCAAGCGCCAACATCGCCAAGCCGCCCACCACCAGCGCCAACACCTGAAAGATCACCCGCCGCCCGGTCATATCCACCACCGGCCCGCTCGCCAAACTACAGACGAGCACACCGGCCTCAAACGCCGCCAACAAAAAACCAATTTGCGTATAGGTGAAGCCGTAATCCTCCCGGACAAACGGCAGCAACACATAGAACACCCCAATCATCCAATGGGTCGCCCCATGCCCCGCCATCAGACACAGCGCCGGGCCGGGGTTCGGGAGTTTGAAGGCGTTTACAAGGTTGGACATGGAGTACTGACTACCCTATTCCGCAGGCTTTGTCGCCTCACCCACCTGTCGACGGGGGATGAACCAGACGAAGACGTTCGCGGATAGTAGGAGAACGGCGATGAGGTAGAAAACAGTGGTGAGGCCGTAGACATCGCCGACCCAGCCGCCAAGCGGTGGGACAACGACGCCGAACAGGCCTTGGGTGGCGGACCGTAAACTAACCGATGAGCCGTGGAGTTCTTCGGGTAGGGCGTCCAGCATCCAGCTTTGCACCACCGGGCGGAGCGCATAGTGGGTGAAGCCGAGGACGGCGACGCCGAACACGAACACCACGGGGTTTGAGATGATCGTGAGGCCGAGCATGATCACGGCAGTCGCAATGAAGGCGATAACCAGAATACGCCGCCTACCGTGACGGTCGGACAGCACGCCCGCGATGGGGTTCGCCACCATGCCGCCGTGATGCATAGCCGACAGCGCCAAGCCCTGCCAGACCGCGTTCATCGCCAAAATGTGGGCCATATAGAGCGGCAGGAATGTCTTGA
>Ga0055584_100001897_pt1 | contig 20567 bp, 18 predicted proteins | sample OSDHelmetaG_FD_58716 | JGI IMG/M metagenome (GOLD analysis project Ga0055584, IMG submission 58716) | Pelagic marine sediment microbial communities from the LTER site Helgoland, North Sea, for post-phytoplankton bloom and carbon turnover... | ecosystem: Environmental > Aquatic > Marine >...
TCTTTGTATTCAAAAGTTCTAACACCACACTGCATATAATATCCAATGTCTTTCCAAGAGCCTCCGCGTATAGCTTTACGTTTTAAAACTGGAGGATCATCATTTGAAGCATGCCAATCTTCCCACCAATTTAAACCATAATCCATATTTAAATCATGGCCAAAATCGTAAGCAGATTCATCATAAGCATTACTAGTCCACTCTGAAACATTTCCTGCCATATTGTATAACCCCCATTCATTAGGAGAGTATGAAAATACATGAACAGTATGGAAACCTCCATCATCAACGTAGTTTCCTCTTAAAGGTTTAAAATTAGCTAAGAAACAACCTCTACTGTTTCTTGTGTAAGGACTACCCCATGGATAAGCTGCAATGTGCAAACCACCCCTTGATGCATACTCCCACTCAGACTCTGTAGGCATTCTAAAATCTTGAACAAACGCTGATTGGTTTTGGCGTAAGTAACTATTATACAACTGTGTTCTCCAAATACCAAATGCCCTTGATTGCTCCCAATCAACACCAACAACAGGATATTGATCATAAGCCGGATGCCAAAAATACATGTTTGTCATTGGCTCATTAAAAGAATACGTAAAATCATGCACCCAACACAAGGTATCAGGATAAACATTAACTACATTTCTTTCAATAAACACAGAACGATCAGTTAATCCTCTTTGACGCAACGGAGCCCCTTGAGCTCCCTTTCTTGCAGCATCTTTTATATCTATCCAATAATATTCGAAATTTAATTTACGAGTGTCAACTTCCCTTCTCCTGTAAAATCTCTCGTGATCTGGAAGATAAATTTCGTCTTCCAATATTTCTCTAATCTCTGGATCCCACCAATCAATAGGTTCAAACCAGTTAATATTTGGCGGATCTATCTCCTCTCCGTATATATTTTCAGGTATTAAATGCTCATCGTATTCTTCTCCTAAAATTCTGTGCACAATCGAATCTTTAACCCAATACACAAACTGACGATACTCATTATTAGAAATCTCAGTTTGATCCATATAAAAGGCCTGAATTGAGACTGTCTTAGCTTTAGATGTGTGAGCATAAGGAACGTCTTGATCATTAGGTCCCATAATAAAACTTCCCATTGGTATGGATAACATCCCAAAAGGTGTTGGCTGGTACCAAATTTGTCTATCTTGAACTCCAGTCAGCTGACCACCATCACCGTATTGGCATCCAGCAAGAACTGTTGATAATATCCCTATATATAAAAGTAACTTCTTCATAGCTGTTCCTTTTTTTTCTCCTTAATTAAATAAGAGTAGATTTCGATTTTTTTTCGTGTTAGGAAGGCTTTTAACGCTGGTTTGTTGATAAGGTTTCATTCTGCGTGCATAAATCTAGGATTTACATGCTTAGCGAGGTCTGCTGGGTTGTTTAAATTAAAGCAATACCCCAATAGGATCTCGTGTGAGCCACTGTTATAACTGCGTAATTGAGATGTGTTAATGTCATAAGCATACATTAGCCTAGCATTTCCAGGTCCCAGCGGCATTTTAATACCCCCCATTAACACAATCGCATCTTGATACCTATATGAAACGCCACCAACTATCATATTATTGAGTTCAGCTAATAAATTAATATCAATTTGCGCAGAGGCAGCATCAGATTTAACCCATACATTTGGTTTTAACACAAGGTTAGCACCAATTATCTTTTCATAACCTGCGATTATATAATAATGTCTTTTTACTTCGTAAACTACATCTAAATCTGCTTGATTCAAATGAGTGGAAGAAAAACCAACATATAACTGGTTTGGAATCTTGTAAAATACACCTAAATCAAAATCACCTTTAACGGATGTTACTGCGGTCACAGGAATTGTAGGATCATTTGCCGGGTCGTCAATCGCTTCACCCGCGGAAAAAGCACCCAGCTTATAGCTAATTATGCCACCAGCAACTCCAATCCCAATAGTTCCAGGCCCTAATCCTTTTTGGTAAGCAACTGCCACTCTAGAGCCTAATGAAGTCGAACGACCTATCTGATCTTGGCTAACTGTTAAGCCTAATCCAATTGGAACACCAATTTGCGAAAGTGGCCCATGAACACTAAATTGGTACGTAGCAGGACGACCATCGAATTGAACCCACTGATTTCTACCTAAAAGGTTAGCGCATACTGCATTATTACTTCCTGCAGCCCCCGGATTAGTAGCCACTCTGTTAAACGTATTTAATGACCACTGCGCATCTTGTTGCGCATATGCACCAGAGCTAAGCAATAAAATCGTAATTCCAAATAAAACTTTTTTCATAATAAAATATAGTTTTCGACTATAACAAGTCGGCTAAAATACAGAAAAATAGCTGTATTAAAAATTATCTCCAACCGAATTGCAAATATACTATTGTAATTTTAACTAAAAAAAGACGAATTGACATAGTACAACGACTTTATTCGGCTTTTGTTACAGCTAAATAAGCTTCTGATATGTTTTCCACCAGCTATCGGGCATTTCATCCGCCAAGGCTTTTTCATATTGAGAATATGAACAAGGCACCAAATGGTGTCTTTCGAATTGAATTCTTTTATTTGGTGGGTACGGAATATCCATCCACCAACGGTCACTTTTTTTGCTTTTGTAAAACAAAAGCTCATACTTATTATCTTCTAGCATCACTCGATACTTCAGATATTCATCACTATTACGAATAGGAAAATCATCTTTTCTTTGATAATATCCTTCTATAACGCACCATATCATCTGAGCTATGAGATGTGCTGTTTGGCCTCGATTATCAAAAGCTGGATTATAATTATAAAACCCGATTGAACTTAATTTATCAGAAATTCCAGCATAACGAGCCATTTGGCAGGCTTCCTGAGCGTTGAAACCATTTGGAGATGTCTGTTTGCAACCAGGGGCATCTGCCATTCGAATTGAAGATACATCGAAACTCAAAATATCCGCATTTCTGATAATTGGTTCTGACTCATGAACATTGCCCGATATTTCTCCCAAACGAAATGCATCAAAAAATAATTTTGACATTAGCTCTATTGATTCTTGATTAACAAAATAAGTTTGGTATCCCAAATTACTGAAGTTGAATAAAAAATTAGGTTGATGCAGAATTATTTTGCTTAAATAGGTCGTGTCACTAATCCCAGATTCAGAACTTCCTAGATCGAGTTGATTATCAATAGAGACTAGATTAACCGTCTGCTCCATTTTTTGATAGGCAGCATAGTTTGCAAATGTTAAATCTTGACTGCCTCCAATAATAATGGGTAGTATTTTTCTTTTTATTAATGTTTCAACTGTGCAAGTAAGAGCATAATAGGTGTCTTTAATTGTCTCTCCTGACTTTATATTTCCCAAATCAACAACTCTTGGAGAAAATCCTCCTACATTCAGTTTGTAAAGAAACCTGCGGACTTCATCAGGTCCTTCAGAACAACCTTCATTATCATTAGCTGCCCGTTCTTCTTCAACTCCAATTATGGCGATATCTATATCTTCTAAATCAGGAAAACTTGTCTCCAAAGCATGGATATCAAACGTTTTTTGAAACGAGTGTTTGTCAGATTCAAAACCAGCATCTACTGGTTTAAAAAAAATGGATAAATCCATAAACTACTTTTTCTTTTTTGCTTTTGGTTTAGGTTTTTTCTTTGGCGATCTTTCATCAATTATTTTCTCAACATCAGCAAGAGTCATCTCCTCAACATTAGTTCCCTTAGGTAATTCAATTTTAACTTTCCCTTTTATAATGTTGAATCTTCCCCAGCGCGCTTTTTGAAGTGAAATCCCCTTTTCGTCCCATCGATGTATGTATTTATCAATCTCCTTTTGTTTCTTGATTTCAATTAACTCAAAAATATCATCATTAGATAAGTTGTCGAAATCGTATTTTTTGCTAACATTTATAAACATTGAGTTCCACTTAATAAATGGGCCAAATCGGCCTGTTCCTTTTTGAACAGGCAAACCTTCGTATTCAGCAATTGGAGCATCTGCTTTTTGCTTTTCTCTTATTAAATCGATTGAACGTTCAATATCTATTGAGGAAATGTCCTCTTCGCGCGGAATAGAAACAAACATTTCCTTAAATTTCACATAAGGTCCGAATCTCCCTTGCGCAACTACAACTTCTTCACCTTCATATTGCCCAACGGTTTTTGGGAAATCAAATAACTTCATTGCTTCTGCGAAAGTTACAGAACCCAAGGTCATTCCGTTCTGAAGCCCAGCAAAACGAGGCTTAACATCACCTTCTCCATCTCCAATTTGAATCATTGCACCAAACCTTCCTATTCTTGCGACAACTGATTCACCTGTTTTTGGATCTTTACCTAAAACTCTTTCACCTTTCGCTCTCTCTGCATTTTCAAGTGTATGCTCAACTTTTTCGTGAAATGGAGAATAGAAATTTTTAATCATGTGACTCCAAGACTTTGTGCCCTCAGCAATTTCATCGAACTGTTTCTCTACACTTGCAGTGAAACTTAAATCCATAATTTTTGAAAAATTTTCAACCAAGAAGTCATTAACTACGATCCCAATATCGGTAGGATACAACTTTCCCTTTTCGTGTCCTGTAATTTCAGTTTTTGTTAAAACAGATACTTTACCATTTTGTAAATCAAGTGATTGATAGTTACGCTTCTTTCCTTCGCGTTCCTCTTTAACAACATAGCCTCTCTTTTGCACCGTTGAAATTGTTGGTGCGTATGTTGAAGGTCTTCCGATACCATTTTCCTCTAGCTGCTTTACTAATGTTGCTTCCGAAAATCTTGCTGGGTGATGAGTAAAGCGCTCTGTTGCCTTAATCTTGTTGTAATCTAAAATTTCTCCTAATGCAATTGGTGGAATAATTCCACTATCTTTTTCTGAATTATCATCATCTCTAGATTCTAAATAAACTTTTAGAAAACCATCAAATTTTATTACTTCTCCTTTTGCCACAAAAGTTTCAGACCGACTAGAAACATCCACTTTTACTGTTGTTTTTTCTAATTGGGCATCAGCCATTTGAGAAGAGATAGTTCGTTTCCAAATTAAATCATACAAACGTTTTTGATCGCTATCGATTCCAGCCTCATGAACGTTAATGTATGTTGGACGAATGGCCTCGTGAGCTTCTTGCGCTCCTTTCGCCTTCGTTACATACTGTTTCGGGTTTGCGTACTCCGACCCATATGACTTGATGATCTCATCTTTTGCCGCACCCAAGGCTTGTTTTGATAAACTAACTGAATCAGTTCTCATATATGTTATATTCCCCGACTCATAAAGTCGTTGTGCAACCGTCATTGTTCTAGAAACAGAATAACCAAGCTTCCTACTAGCCTCTTGCTGAAGAGTTGATGTTGTAAAAGGAGCTGTTGGAGATCTTTTTCCTGGCTTGACCTGAACATCCGAAACATGAAATTGCGACGCCCCACAATTTTCTAAAAACTCGTATGCTTCTTTCTCTGTTTTAAACTTTTTATCCAATTCTGCTCGAAGAACTTTGTTTCCTGCAACAGAAAAATCAGCAATAACTTTATAACTAGATTGAGATTTAAAATTTTCAATCGCTCGTTCTCTCTCCACTATTATTCTTACCGCAACAGATTGAACGCGTCCAGCGGATAATGAAGGCTTTACCTTTCTCCATAGAACCGGAGACAATTCAAACCCAACTAATCTATCTAAAATTCTGCGAGCTTGCTGGGCATCAACCAAATTATTGTCAATTTGACGAGGGTTTGCAACTGCATCTAATATTGCTATTTTCGTTATTTCATTAAAAACGATTCTTTTTGTCTCCTTTTTATCTAAATCTAGAACTTCATGCAAATGCCAAGAAATAGCCTCTCCTTCTCGGTCCTCATCAGTTGCTAACCAAACCGTTTTTGCGGCCTTTGCACTTTTTCTTAAATCCGCTACGACTGATTTTTTATCCGGAGAAATTTCGTAAGATGGGATAAAATCATTTTCTACATCAATCCCTAAACCTTTCTTTTTCAAATCCCGCACGTGACCGAAACTTGATTTAACCTGAAAATCTTCTCCTAAAAAGCCTTCAATTGTCTTTGCTTTCGCAGGAGACTCAACAATTACTAAGTTTTTTGCCATGGCACTAGAAAATTTAAATGAACACTTAAAATTTATGCAAATTAAATGAATTACATTTTGTTTTTCCAAATCGAATTTCGAGTTCGTTTTATATAATACTATGTATTATGTTTTGATAAAAAAAATTAGTGGACCAAATTTAACACGTGGATAGCCGAATGACATTTTGGCACTAAACCCAGTTTTGTTACTTTTGCAGCCACTTATAAATGCAAATGGATACGGAAAAAAAAATAATAGATGAACATTCTCAGGGGAACTCAACATTGATTGAAAGTCCAATTTTGCAAAACGGAAGAAAACTTTATATCGAGAGCTATGGCTGTCAAATGAATTTTTCAGATAGCGAGATCGTTGCATCTGTAATGGCTAAGGAAGGATACGCCACAACAAATGACCAATATGAAGCAGATGTTGTTTTGTTAAATACCTGTTCGATAAGAGATAAGGCCGAACAAACTGTCAGATCTCGATTAAGGGATTTCAAAAAGAAAAAGAAAGAAAAACCAAATCTAGTCATTGGAGTTCTTGGATGTATGGCTGAACGTTTAAAAACTCAATTACTTGACGAGGAAAAGCTAGTTGACATTGTTGCAGGGCCTGATTCTTATAGGGACTTACCTAATCTAGTGAGCGAAGTTGACGGAGGACAAAAAGCAGTTAATGTTCTTCTTAGCCGAGAAGAAACTTATGCAGAAATTAGCCCCGTAAGATTAAATAGTAATGGCATCACAGCTTTTATCTCAATTATGAGAGGCTGTGACAACATGTGTGCATTTTGTGTAGTGCCTTTTACAAGGGGGCGTGAAAGAAGTAGAAATCCCAAATCTATTGTAAAAGAAGCACAAGAATTAGTTGCCCAAGGCTATAAAGAAGTAACCCTTCTTGGGCAAAATGTTGATTCTTATCGTTGGAACATTAATAATAAAGGTGAAATAAAAGACGTATCAAAACCTACAACCAATTTCTCGCAATTGATGGAAATGGTGGCTCTAGTTAGTCCTAATTTACGCATTCGTTTTTCAACTTCTCACCCGAAAGACATGACCGATGATGTTTTGCGTGTTATCTCGAAGTATGAAAACATCTGTAATTATATACACCTTCCTGTTCAAAGTGGCAGTAGCGAAGTTCTAAAACGAATGAATCGAGGTTATACTCGTGAATGGTATTTAAATCGAATTAAAGCAATACGAGAAATTATTCCAGGCTGTGCAATTTCTACAGATATCATTGCTGGATTTTGTGGAGAAACTGAGGAAGAACACAACGAAACTCTTTCACTTATGGAAGAAGTTCAATATGATTATGCCTTTAATTTCTTTTATTCTGAGCGTCCTAAAACATTAGCAGAAAGAAAATTTGAAGACGATGTAACACAAGAAGTAAAAAAAAGAAGATTGGCGGAAATAATTGTCGTTCAAAGAAAAAGTGCGGGAAAAATAAACGAAACTACACTCGGAAAGACCTATAAGGTGTTGGTCGAAGGATTCTCTAAAAAATCGAAGGAATATCTTTTCGGTCGAAACTCGCAGAACGCAGCGATAGTTTTTCCAAAAGAAAATTATAAATCAGGACAATATGTTAACGTGAAGGTGGATAATTGCACAACGGCAACCCTTCTTGGAACCGCTTTAAATTTAGCCTAATAATGATGGATGTTCAAAAAGCAAAACAAAGGTTTGGTATTATTGGATCATCTCCTAGTTTAAACAGAGCTATTGAAACCGCAATGCAAGTAGCACCTACTGATTTATCTGTTCTTATAACTGGGGAAAGTGGCACAGGAAAAGAAGCTATGCCGCAAATAATTCACCAATTTAGTGTTCGTAAACATGGGCCATATATCGCGGTTAATTGCGGGGCAATACCTGACGGGACAATTGATTCAGAACTATTTGGTCACGAAAAAGGATCATTTACGGGTGCTTCAGGAGAAAGAAAAGGATATTTTGAAGTTGCTAACGGAGGAACCATTTTCTTAGATGAGGTTGCTGAATTACCAATGCAAACACAAGTGCGATTGCTTAGAGTACTAGAAACAGGGGAATTCATGAAAGTAGGCTCGTCTAAAGTTCAGAAAACTGATGTTAGAATCGTTGCCGCTACGAACGTTAATGTTACGCAAGCAATATCGAAAAATAAATTTCGAGAAGATCTATTTTACAGATTAAACACTGTTCCTATTCAGATACCTGCCTTGCGTGAACGGAAAGCAGATATTTATCTTCTTTTTAGGAAATTCGCTTCTGACTTTGCAGAAAAATATAGAATGCCGTCTATACGTCTTGATGAAGCGGCACAGCATGTTTTATCAAGCCATAGGTGGCCTGGAAACATACGTCAATTAAAAAATATTACAGAGCAAATTTCAATTATTGAGCAGGATAGAAATGTTTCAAGTGATGTACTAATAAAGTATCTGCCGACTTATAATGAAAATAAACTCCCCGTTCTTTTTAGTGAAACCAATGAAGAATCAAACGTTACCGATAGAGAGCTGCTTTACAAAGTTCTTTTTGATATGAAGAAAGACATGACTGATTTGAAAAAATTAGTTGCTGAAGTTATTAAGAATGGCGGTGAAATTGATCTAGGAGGTGACAATGCTCGCATTGTTCAGAAATTGTATGATGATGAACCTCTTTCAGTTGCTCATGACACCACCTTGCATATACCAACAAGCCCTCCGTCAGATGGGGAAACAGTTGTAATGCCTTCCTCATACGGAAACGCAGATTACCATCAGCCTACTGAAATAATTGAAGAGTCACTTTCGTTAGAAGACCAAGAAATTGAATTAATAAAAAAGGCGTTAGAAAAATACAGAGGTAAACGAAAATATGCAGCTAAAGAACTAGGAATTTCGGAACGAACATTGTACCGGAAAATCAAAGAATATAACCTAAGTTGATTCGCTTCGCTAAAATATTATTTATTCTAATAACTTTATTTATTTTAAGTGGCTGTGCTGGTGGCAGATACTCTTTCACGCAAGGTATACCAGACCCAAATATAAATACCGTTTCTATTCAATATTTCACAAATCAAGCGCCCTTGGCTAAGCCTACATTGAGTAATTCATTTACTGAATCGTTAAAAGATTTGTTCCAAACACAAACTAAATTAGCTCTAGTTAGTAAATACGGTGATTTACAATTTGAAGGTTATGTTTCAGGATATAGAACAGCACCGGTTGCTATTACAGGAAATGAAACTGCAGCTAAAAACAGATTAACAATTTCCGTTAAAGTGAAGTTTGTAAATACGCAACAACCAGAGAAAAATTATGAGCAAAGTTTTTCACGTTATTCGGAATACAATAGTAATTTAGATTTAACAGCTGTGGAAGATGAGTTGATTGTCGAAATTAATGACCAACTCGTTCAAGATATTTTTAACAAAGCTATGAGTAATTGGTAAACGTGAATAAATCTTCCTTTTATTACTCCTTAGAAAATCTGAACAAGATTGGCGACATCGAAAGTATCGTTAGTGAGTTTCCCTATTTTCAAACGGCACGATTGTTATTGTTAAAAAAAAAGTGCAATTCGGAGGATATTCATTTCTCTCAAGAGCTAAAAAAAACGGCTATTTATGCAGGAAATCGAAAAATTCTTTATTATCTAATTCTCTACAAAGCATTTACCGAAAAATTAGTAGAAATAGATAAATCTATTTCTGATGAAGATAAAGTATCCGAAAATATACTCAAGCCTGACAAGAAAAATGAAGATTCTTCAAATGAACAACCATCCAAATCAAATTTAGATAAACAAATTATTGAACAAGCTGTCGCTTATTCAATCGAAAAAGATGTTCTAGAAATTAGTGAGAAAGAAACTATTTCTAAGGATTCTTTAGCACTGCCCGAAATCGTTGAAATTGACATCTCAAACCTTTCTTTTACCGAATGGTTAAGATACAGTTCAGAAAATGATGAAAAAATCGTTAAGCAGAAGTCAATTGAAACTTTAATTGAAAATTTTATTGAAAACGAGCCTAAGGTTAATACCTCCAAAACGAAATTCTTCTCTCCCTCAGAATTAGCAAGGCAGAGCATACAAGACAACGAAGATTTTATTACTGAAACTTTAGCGAAAATATACGTTGCTCAGGGCAACTACGCTAAGGCAATTAAAGCTTTTGAACGATTAAGCTTGAATTATCCCGAAAAAAGCATTTATTTTGCCGACCAAATTAAATCCGTAGAGGATCTTATTAAAGAAAAGTAATCATGATTTTAATTAGCGTATTAATAACAATAGTTTGCTTACTCCTTATAGGGGTAGTGTTAATTCAGAATTCTAAGGGTGGCGGTTTATCTTCGTCATTTGGTCAAGGAAACCAAGTAATGGGTGTAAGAAAAACTACCGATTTTCTTGAAAAAGCAACCTGGGGATTGGCAATTGGTTTATTGGTCCTATGCTTAGCTTCTGCTGCTACAATTGGCGGTATAGGTGAAACAGAAATAAAACAAAGTAAAATTCAAAATCAAATTAACAACGTACAACTTCCTCAACAGGAAACTCAGCAGCAACCTGTTTCAGCTCCAACGGAATAGCACTTTAGATAAAAAAGCTTTTAGAATGTCAGTTTGTCTATCTTACTGACATTTTTTTATTCAAAACATTCCTAAACTGCAATATTGTCGCTGAATAAGCTACAATAATGTAATGGCATAGAATATGTAATTCCATTCGTAACAACAATTAGAATTATAACTTAATTACATAAATACAAAAACATGGCAATAAATGTTAAACCATTAGCAGACAGAGTAATTGTAGAACCTGCTGCAGCTGAGTTAAAAACAGCAGGCGGAATCATCATCCCTGATACAGCAAAAGAAAAACCACAAAAAGGAAAGGTACTTGCTGTTGGAACTGGTAAAATTGATGAGCCAATGACAGTAACAATTGGTGATGAAGTGCTTTACGGTAAATATTCTGGGACAGAAGTTACGATTGAAGGTCAAGACCTTCTTATCATGAGAGAATCTGATTTGTACGCGATTATCTAATCGCAATTTTTAAAAAAACTTAAAATTTAACAACAATGGCAAAAGACATCCATTTCGATATTGACGCAAGAGATCAACTTAAAAGAGGAGTTGACAAATTAGCTGATTCAGTAAAAGTAACATTAGGACCAAAAGGAAGAAATGTTGTTATCGACAAAAAATTTGGCGCACCACAAATCACAAAAGATGGTGTTACCGTGGCAAAAGAGATTGAATTAAAAGACCCTGTAGAAAATATGGGAGCTCAAATGCTTAAAGAAGTAGCTTCCCTTACTAACGATGTGGCTGGTGACGGAACCACTACTGCAACAGTATTAGGTCAGGCAATTATTACTGGAGGGCTTAAAAGCGTGGCTGCAGGTGCAAATCCAATGGACATTAAAAAAGGTATAGATAAAGCTGTTAAAGTTATAGTAGCTGGTCTTAAAGACATCAAACAAGATGTTGGTGACGATTTAGCAAAAATTGAACAAGTAGCTACTATCTCTGCTAACAATGATAACCATATTGGAAAAAATATTGCAGAGGCGATGAAAGCTGCTGGGAAAGAAGGTGTAATTACAGTAGAAGAAGCAAAAGGAACTGAAGATGAGTTGAAAACTGTTGAAGGAATGCAATTCGATAGAGGATACCTTTCTCCATACTTTGTTACGAACGCAGAGAAAATGGAAACCGAAATGGAGTCTCCATATATTTTGATTCACGACAAGAAAGTATCTACGATGAAAGACATCCTTCCTGTACTTGAGGCAACTGCTCAAACTGGCAAAGGGTTAATTATTATAGCTGAAGATGTTGATGGCGAAGCTTTAGCTACTTTAGTTGTAAATAAATTAAGAGGTTCTCTTAAAATTGCGGCTGTAAAAGCACCAGGATTTGGAGATAGGCGAAAAGCAATGTTAGAGGACATAGCTATCCTAACTGGAGGAACTGTAATTTCTGACGAAACAGGAATGAAATTAGAAGACACGACACTTGATATGCTGGGTACTGCAGAAAAAATAACTATTGACAAAGACAATACTACAATAGTTAATGGTGCAGGAGAGAAAGATTTAATTTTAGCTAGAGTAAATCAGATTAAAGCTCAAGTTGAAACAACAACTTCTGATTATGATAGAGAAAAACTTCAAGAAAGACTAGCTAAATTAGCTGGGGGTGTTGCTGTATTATATGTAGGGGCAATGACAGAAGTTGAAATGAAAGAAAAGAAAGATAGAGTCGATGATGCACTTGCTGCAACAAGAGCTGCAGTTGAAGAAGGTATTGTTCCTGGTGGAGGTGTTGCATACATTAGAGCCGCAACTACTCTTGATGCAAAATCTGGAGAAAATGAAGACGAAAACACCGGTATAGCAATCGTAAAAAGAGCTGTTGAAGAACCTCTTAGACAAATTGTTGCTAATGCAGGTGGCGAAGGAGCCGTTATCGTTAACAAAATAAAAGAAGGTAAAGCAGATTTCGGTTATAACGCTAGAACCGAAGTGTTTGAAAATTTATTTAAAGCAGGAGTAATCGACCCTACAAAAGTTACCCGTGTTGCAATAGAAAATGCTGCTTCAATTGGAAGTATGTTATTAACAACAGAATGTGTTATCACAGATGAAGTTGAAGAAGATGGCGGCGGTGCTGCTGGAATGCCTCCTATGGGAGGAATGGGTGGCGGAATGCCTGGCATGATGTAAGCGTATTAATTATAATACTTTAAAGCCCTACTCTCAAAAGAGTGGGGCTTTTAGTTTCCAAAAAAAATTACCTTTAGCTTTGCAAAATAACCCATGAAATTAGACAAAAACGCCAATGACCAAGAAAAATTGGAAAAGGCAAACATCTCTAATGACATGTTTGCCGGAAGAGAAAAACGTTTCATTAATCTAATTATCGACACAATTATGTACTACCTTATAGCTACATTAATTATGTTAATAATCAATGTCTTAGGAGAAGATATGAAAGAAAATACTTTCTACACTTACCTTATAATGTATGGTTCGCATTTCACATATTATTCTTTACTGGAACACTTTGCCAGAGGAAAAACTGTTGGTAAATTTATTACTAAGACTCGTGTTTTAACTAAAACCCGAGAATTACCCTCTTTACACACGACCATGCTTCGATCTTTTTGCAGGTTTATTCCCTTTGAAGCCTTCTCTAACCTAGGGAAGCCCCCAAGAGGATGGCATGACTCATTTTCAAAAACATATGTAATCAACGACTAAATGAGTATCTGGTTTCAAGAATATAAACTGAAAGATTTTGAACAGTTCAACACGAAGAATATTCACCATTCTTTAGGAATAGAGTTTACCAAAATAGGCCACAAATCATTAATTGCAACGATGCCCGTTGATGAGCGTACCATCCAACCAGCTGGAATACTTCATGGAGGTGCATCCGTTGTTTTGGCCGAATCTTTAGGCAGTGTCGGATCTAATTTAATTGTAGACCCTTCCCTGTTTTACTGTGTTGGTCAATCGATTAACGCTAATCACATTCGCCCTACGCAATCAGGAAAAGTTACTGGGACTGCTTTACCAATACACCTTGGAAAAGCAAGCCACATTTGGTCCATCGAAATTAAAAATGAGAAAGGAAAATTAGTCTGTGTTTGTAGACTGACAATGGCGATTATCAAGAAATAAATCCTTGCCTCGTTAAAGCAATAGAGTATTTAAGCTATGTTTTAAACTAATTCCCAGCCCCAAACTACCAGCAAATAACGCATCAACTTACCTAAAAACATTATAGCTAGCACAAGCGTAACTTTTGCTCTAAAAACCCCTAGAGCAATAGCAAGTACATCCCCTACAAAAGGCAGCCAGCAAAAAAAAGCAGTCAGACTTCCATACTTGTCTATCCATGATTTAAAACGAAAGACTTTCTCTTGATGCACTCTAAGTTTACTTTCAATCCAGCTCCATTTACCTAAATAGCCAAGATAGAATGAACTCATACCACCCATGGTGTTGCCAACTGCTGCCACAGCTACGATACCAAAACCATCAAAGCCTGCTACAAGCATTCCTGCTACTACTACTTCAGAACTAAACGGCACAATCGTCGCTGCTAAAAAAGTGGCTACAAATAATCCGAAATACCCTAGTTCAACATAGTCCATAATAGAATTGCAAGTTTAAAGGTTAAAGTCTAAAGAAATTAGAACTATTGAAATATTTCAGTATCAGCTTTACGTTTCCCTTTGCGCTTTTTACTTTATCACCTCTACCTTATCAACAAAAAATAACACTTATCAACAAAGCGTTTCTCAAGGTAAAACGAACCTTTAATATCGTTAAAATTGCATGTTATAGACATTTAGAAACCCAATAGAGTGATTAAAATTAAAAACGCATTAGTTTCTGTATTTTACAAGGATAACCTTGAACCGATAATTCAAAAACTGAATGAACTCGGTGTGAAAATATACTCTACCGGAGGTACTCAGAAATTTATTGAATCTAAAGGTGTAGCTGTTACACCTGTTGAAAAACTTACTTCGTACCCTTCTATTTTAGGTGGAAGGGTAAAAACATTACATCCAAAAGTATTTGGCGGTATCTTGGCCAGAAGAGAATTAGATAGTGATCGAGAGCAATTAGCAGAATATGAAATTCCTGAATTGGATTTAGTGATTGTAGACCTCTACCCATTCGAAGAAACAGTTTCATCTGATGCTAGCGAGCAAGATATTATTGAAAAAATTGACATAGGTGGCATCTCCTTGATTCGCGCAGCTGCTAAAAACTTCAAAGATGTAACTATCATTTCATCAAAAAATCAGTACGAAGTTCTTTTAGAAATTTTGACTGCAAAAGAAGGGGTTACAACTATTTCTGAACGTAAGAAATTTGCAACAGAAGCATTCAATATTTCATCGCATTACGATAGTGCGATTTTTAATTATTTCTGTGATAGAGATGCCCATGCTTTTAAGTCTAGTATTCAGAATTCTCAAGTCTTGAGATACGGAGAAAACCCACATCAAAAAGGTGTTTTCTATGGTAATCTCAATGAAATGTTTGAGAAGCTTCACGGTAAAGAATTATCTTACAACAACCTTTTAGATATTGACGCTGCGGTTAATTTGATAGATGAATTTAATACCGATAAACCAACATTCGCTGTTCTAAAACATAATAATGCTTGTGGCCTTGCAACTCGCGATACATTAGTGGATGCATGGAAAGATGCCTTAGCTGGTGACCCAACTTCTGCTTTTGGCGGAATTTTAATAACCAATAAAACAATAGACAAAGCAACCGCTGAGGAAGTAAACAAGTTATTCTGTGAAGTTGTCATTTCAACTGGCTATGATACAGATGCAGAAGAGATTCTAAAGTCTAAAAAAAACCGAGTGCTTCTAAAAAGAAAAAAAGCTTCACTTCCAGCTAAGCAATTCAGAACTATTTTGAATGGTGTATTAGAGCAAGACAAAGACTTAAAAGTTGAAACCTCAGCTGATTTGACAACCGTAACCATTAAAGAACCTACTGAAAGCGAAATTGCAGATATGCTCTTCGCTAATAAACTAGTAAAGCATACTAAGTCTAACACTATTGTTTTTGCAAGAAACAACCAGTTATTGTCAAGTGGAACTGGACAAACATCGCGAGTTGATGCACTAAATCAAGCAATTGAAAAAGCCAATAAATTTGGATTCGATCTAAAAGGTGCCTCAATGGCTTCTGATGCATTTTTTCCTTTTCCAGATTGTGTAGAAATAGCCGACAAAGTTGGAATAACTGCAGTTATTCAGCCCGGAGGATCAATTAAAGATCAGCAGTCGATTGACTACTGCAACAACAACAATCTTGCTATGGTTCTTACAGGAACTCGACATTTTAAACATTAATAAATTATGGGATTATTCGATTTTTTCACACAAGAAATTGCTATCGATTTAGGAACGGCAAACACGTTAATCATACATAACGACAAAGTAGTTGTTGATGAGCCATCGATTGTTGCCGTAGATAGGGCTTCAGGAAAAGTAATTGCAGTTGGTCGAAGAGCACAGCAAATGCATGGAAAAACTCATGAAGACATCAAGACCATTAGACCACTAAAAGATGGAGTAATTGCCGATTTCTATGCTGCAGAGCACATGATTCGTGAGATGATTAAAATGATTAATCCAGGTCGCAAATTAATACAACCATCACACAAAATGGTTATTTGCATCCCTTCAGGTATTACGGAAGTTGAAAAACGTGCTGTACATGATTCTGCAGAGCATGCTGGTGCAAAAGATGTCTACTTAATTCATGAGCCGATGGCTGCTGCTATTGGCATAGGGATTGATGTTTTGGAGCCGATGGGAAATATGATTATAGACATAGGTGGCGGCACCAGTGAAATTGCAGTTATCGCGCTTGGAGGAATCGTATGTGATAAATCTATCCGGGTGGCTGGTGATGAATTTACTGGTGATATTGAAGATTATATGCGGCGTCAGCATAATATTTTGATTGGTGAGCGTTCTGCTGAATGTATTAAAATAGAAGTTGGTTCTGCAATGACAGATTTGGACGAAGTGCCACCAGATTATGCAGTTCACGGTAGAGATTTAATGACCGGTATTCCTAAAGAAATTCATGTATCAGCCAATGAAATTGCTCATGCCTTAGACAAATCAATTGCAAAAATTGAAGAGGCAATAATGAGTGCATTAGAAATGACACCTCCCGAGTTATCTGCCGATATTTACAAAACTGGGATATACTTAGCTGGCGGAGGGTCGATGCTTAGGGGTTTAGATAAACGCATTTCGCTAAAAACGAAATTACCTGTTCATGTTGCCGAAGATCCATTAAGAGCTGTGGCTAGAGGAACGGGAATAGCGCTTAAAAATGCCGATCGTTTCCCTTTCCTTATTCGTAGATAAAAACGAGCTAAATTGAATGCGAAATATTGTAAACTTTTTATGGAAGAACAATTTCACTATTTTATTCCTCATTTTAGAGTTTATAGCTTTCACTCTCCTTATTCAAACAAACCGCTTTCACAAAGCTAGTTTTATTAGTAATACCAATGCCATGTCTGGTGGGGTATATTCTGCGTATTCAAGTGTAACTGATTATCTTCAGCTTAAAAGTGTTAGCCAAGAAGTTGCTGCAGAAAATGCCAAACTCAAATCTGCATCTAGTTTATCTTTTATTAAGATGCGCGGAAGCCATGTATATATTGATGATACTCTTTACTTTCAGCAATACAAATACCTTAGCGCCAAGGTGGTAAACAATTCAGTCTACAAAAGAAACAACCACATCATAATTAATCAAGGTGCAGAACAAGGTATTAAGCCAGGAATGGGTGTAATTAGTTCTAAAGGATTGGTTGGTTTGGTAAAAGATGTATCTGCGCATTACTCTGCTGTGGTTTCAGTTTTAAATGGAAATACACAAATTAGCGTTAAACTTAAAAAGAATAATTATTTTGGAATAATGAGCTGGGAGAGTGATGATAATTCAACCACAGCTACTGTAAATAAAATTCCTAGCCACGTTGATTTACAAATTGGTGATACTATTATATCTAAAGGAGCATCTACAATTTTTCCTGAAGGAATTCTAGCAGGTACTGTTAGCGATTTTAAGGCAATTCCCGGAAGTGATTTTTACAACATAAAAATAGAGTTGACTACCAATTTCAGCAATCTATCATACGTCTATATTGTGAAAAATCTGCTCAAAACGGAGCAACAGGAACTGGAGGAAAAAATAGAGGAGAACAATGATTAATGATCTTCCTAAAATAGCAATACGCTTTTTAGCACTTATACTCCTGCAAGTTCTCGTGCTTAATAACGTTGCGTTTAGTGGCAGCATTAACCCGTACTTGTATATATTGTTCATCCTCATGCTTCCCTTTGATACTCCAAAGTGGCTAATTCTAGTTTTGTCATTTTTCCTTGGTTTATCGATTGATGTTTTTACCAGTACTATAGGCATGCACGCTGCAGCTAGTTTATTTATGGCCTATGCTAGAAACTATTTACTTAAATTATTTGCTCCAAGAGACGGATACGACCCTATTCTCGCGCCAACGATTCAAGACATGGGGTTAGTTTGGTTTTTGGCTTACTGTAGTATTTTAACATTTTTCCACCACGCCTTCTTATTTACTATCGAAATATTTCGGTTTACTGAGTTTTTTCCAACGCTAGGTAGGGCTATTCTAAGTTCAATATTCACGATTATTTTGATACTTATTAGTCAGCTACTAATTTACCGTAAAAATTAGCGATGAACGACTATCAAGATCGAAGATACATACTCATTGCCATCTTTTTAGTAGTCGCAATAACCTATATTTTTAGATTGTTTTATATCCAAGTAATTGATGATTCCTATAAATTATCTGCGAATAACCTTGCGCTAAAACATGTGACACTGTATCCTCCAAGAGGCTTAATTTACGACCGAAATAACGAGCTATTAGTTTATAATGAAGCTGCTTACAATCTAATGGTCATTCCACGTGAGGTAAAAAATATTGACACCAACGAATTCTGCAAACTCATTAATTTAACTCGAGAAGAATTTGACAAGCGTATGGTGAAAATTCGGAAGCATTCGACACGCAAAGCCTCAGTCATATCCGAAAGTATAACGGCTGAAGAATGGTCAAAAATAGTTGAAAGTTTATCTCAATTCAATGGCTTTTATGGAGAAGAACGCACTGTGCGAAAATATTCTTCATCAATGGCTGGTCATGCTTTAGGCTATTTAAATGAGGTAAGCCCATCAATTCTAGATCGCCTTCCATATTACCAACGTGGAGATAAAATTGGTGCCTCTGGAATAGAAAAACAATACGAAAAAGAGCTCCGTGGCACAAGAGGAATAGCGATAAAAATGCGCGATAATCATATGCGAATTAAAGGTAGTTATAAAGGAGGAAAGTATGATACGATTCCAAAAGCGGGATTCGAAATAAAACTCACACTCGATGGTAATTTGCAAGCTTACGGGGAACGGCTCATGCAAAACAAAACTGGAAGTATCGTTGCTATTGAGCCTTCAACAGGCGAAATTCTTGCATTGGTAACGAGCCCAAGTTATGACCCCAACAAATTAGTTGGCCGCGGGAGGTCAGAATATTACAACTCCATTTCGAACAATGACTCGCTGTCCCCATGGTTTAATCGTGCGTTGGAAGCGCAATACCCCCCGGGTTCAATCTTTAAATTGGTGCAAGCTTTAATTGGTTTAGAGGAGGGTGTAATAAAAAAAAGTACTGGTTTTATTTGTGACAAAAAACCAATGAATTGTCATAACCACCCAGCACCAACGAACTTGTTAAAAGCCATTCAATTCTCCTGTAATCCCTACTTTCATGATGCAGTAAAACTAATCATACAACAAGGAAAAAGCCGCAGTATTTTTACTGATAGTCAACTAGGCCTAGCAAAATGGGAGAACCACATTGCTAGTTTTGGGCTAGGACACAAGTTAGATGTCGATTTTCCGTTGATGAAGTCTGGTAACATCCCTGGAGTAGATTTTTACAACAAACTATACGGAAAACGAAGATGGGCCTATAGCACAATTTATTCATTAAGTATTGGTCAAGGTGAGGTGCTTGTTGTTCCCTTGCAAATGGCAAATTTAGCTGCGATATTTGCCAATCGAGGATATTATTATACTCCTCACCTCATTAAGTCGATTGGCAAGAATGATTCTATTCCAGAGAAGTATTTAGTTAAAAACGAAACGACCGTTGCCACCGAGCATTATGATGCTGTTATAGATGCTATGCAACAAGTTGTTGAAGCGGATCACGGTACCGCAAGAAGTGGCAGAATTGATAGCGTAGAAGTCTGCGGAAAAACAGGAACCGTTCAAAATCCACATGGCGAAGATCATTCCGTTTTTATGGCTTTCGCTCCAAAAAATAATCCAGAAATTTCAATTATCGTTTATGTAGAAAATTCTGGGTTTGGTGGAACATGGGCTGCACCAATTGCAAGCCTCATGATGGAACAGTACCTTAAAGGAGGAATAACCGATACTTTAAAAGAGGAACGCATTTTAGCTGCAGATTTTATTCATGGGATCAATATCAAGTGAGAAATAGAATTAACATATTTCAAAATGTAGATTGGGCACTTATTATAATCTTTCTAATCCTAATGATGATGGGCTGGTTGAACATCTATGCGGCAACTTATAGTGAAGATCATCAGAGCTTATTCGACTTCTCGCAAAGCTATGGAAAACAACTACTTTGGATTGGCACCGCTCTTGGTCTAGGTTTAGTTATACTCATGCTTGAAGAACGCTTTTTTAGCACGTTTTCAAATCTTATATACTTTGGTGGCGTACTTTTACTTATTGCTGTCCTTATTTTTGGGAAAGAGATAAAAGGAGCAAAATCGTGGTTCGTAATTGCCAATACAATAAGCCTACAGCCTTCAGAAATAGCTAAGTATGGCAC
>Ga0055584_100001898_pt1 | contig 20566 bp, 16 predicted proteins | sample OSDHelmetaG_FD_58716 | JGI IMG/M metagenome (GOLD analysis project Ga0055584, IMG submission 58716) | Pelagic marine sediment microbial communities from the LTER site Helgoland, North Sea, for post-phytoplankton bloom and carbon turnover... | ecosystem: Environmental > Aquatic > Marine >...
ACATCACCCAGTGTAGAGATGTAGTGCTCCCCTAGTCTTTTTTGAAAACCTTTTCCTATACCGGGAAAATCCTTAATGGGAATATCTTCTATATATGTATCTATATCTTTAACTTCATACACACCATATGGCTTGGCAGACTCTGTTGCCAATTTAGCTATCCATTTTGCTTTTGAGATGCCTATAGAAACAGGAATGTCAAAATGTTCAAGTATCTTTGCCTGTAACGCTTCAGCAAAAGCATACACCTCTTCATCTTTTTTCCAACCGCTGACATCTCCAAAAAATTCATCGATGCTGTACTGTTCCACTTTAGGGATATGCGCCAACATAAAAGCATGTATCTTATGAGAGAGCTTATGGTAGAGTGGATAATTTGAAGGGACGACCGTCATCTTAGGACAAAGCTGCAAAGCCTGTGCTATAGGCATAGCCGTCTTCACACCACATGCCCTGGCTTCATAGCTTGCAGTCGTTACGATACCTCGTATCTTCTTCCTCCCCTCTATCTCATCTACAAAGTAAGACTCAAACGTTTTCTTTTGATCGCTGTAGAACACAGGAGTCACAAAGGCTCCCGAGTTCTCATTCATGAGTTTTATATTGGTACGTTTTTTGTTAAATATCTCAAGATTGCTACGACTACCCACCGCTATAGGTATGCCTTTTAAAGCATCATTGACACTCCGTTCAGCAGAAGCAAAAAAACTGTCTATATCTATATGTAAAAACAAACTATCACCCCTATTTAAAGATATTTAAAAGAGTATAGCCATCTTTCAAAGAAAGCGTCAAAAAGATGACAAATTGACACAAATATTGTCTTATTTAAAAGCACTTTATACTGATACATATCTTCACATCTAATGATTTTTTTATTTATTTTTAACTATAAATTTAAATTTTATTAACACATACTTAACACTTAACTTATATCATTAGAATGGTTTGTTATTTAACAATAGGGGGATATTGGTATTTCAATATCAATATAAAAGAGTGACACTAAGTGTCTCAAGAGGTAAAATAAAAAGGAAAATGAATGAAGTTAAATGTTAAAGCATTAACGCTTTTGCTAAGTGCAGGCGTTATATTATCATTAACAGGATGTGGTGGTAGTTCTAGTAGCAGTGGAACAGTTACTGACTCAGAACCTGGACCAGGTGAGTTAGGTTATCAAGTGCTCTCAGAAGACAATAAGACAATAACATATGTAGATTATACAGATGGGACACGTGACTCAGTAATATCAGCTGCTGCAGCAGAGTATCATACAGGTGTAGACTTCAATAATACATTGTTTGATAGTGCTGATAAGAAATGTCAAAACTGTCACAATGAACTTTATGATACATGGAAAAGCTCTATGCATGGTCAATCTTGGGATGACAAAATTTTCCAAAGTAAATTTCAAGATTTCCTGCGTACTCACTTAGCAAAAATTGGTGAAGATAAGACAGCAGTAGGTGGTATAGTATACCAGCAAGCAACTATTATTGATGGTGATGGTGTAGGGTCTAAGAACATGTTTAGTGGTGCTTCACAAACATGTATCAAGTGTCATGCTCCAGGTGCTTACTATGCAGGTGATGTACGAGTAACTGTAACTGAACTAATGGATGCAGCGGCCGATCTTAACTTAACTCAATTAAAATTGGATCATGAATTAAATGCTCCTCATGGAGAGACTGCAGTAATAGCTGCGAACAGTCATCAAGGAAAGATCTATAAAGCAACTTTCCAGATTGGACATGAGGCAAACCGTGAAGGTATTAACTGTGCGTTCTGTCATAGTATAGAGACACCTAGACTTATGTCAGGAGATGGTATGGATAATGGTTTGTATACATTAGCAAAAGATATGCGTGTAGGACCTCATGGACCAGTTAAACAGGCAGCTGGAACTGATCTCATCCATGATGACAATGCAAGTAGTCTTCCTATGAATAAGTTCTTTAGACTTTGGGGACCAGAGAAGTATCACACAACAGGTGCTACTACTGCACATACGCCTAAAGGTGTAAATGTTGATCATGCTGCAGGTGAATTTGATATTGGCAAAAAATTTGATGGTCGTTACACAATGACAAGTAAAGACATCAATGGAACTGATGGAAAAACACACTTTACAGGTGGACCATTCTATGGACCATATGGTGTAACTGGTACAACTAATGAAAATGGAACAGATGAGACGAACAGAACAGCGCTCGTCAATCCACACTATGATGTTGAAGGAAATAATCACTTTGGAGAAAGTGGTAAAGGACTGTGTCTTTCATGTCACCAACGTTCTGCAGGTGCATGGTCAAAAGAAGCTGGAGCATTCATGGAACTCTGTTCAACTCAAATGGCAGTTACAACGGGTGATGATACTGCTTCAAATGATTCGATGAGTTCACCGAAATGTCAAAAATGTCATATGGAGAGAATAGAAGGTACTGTACTTCATCAGTGGGCACGTCCGGACAAGTTATTTACACTTGCTGATAATCCTGCTCTAACAGGCCATTTTGATCCTGAGGATCCAGACAATTATGGTGATGACAATCCTGTTGCTGCTGGTTGGTTGAATTCACATGCATTCTTGGGAGCAAGTAAGACATTTATAGACCCAACAAGAAAGGCTAGTGCAAAAGCAAAAATTCAAAGTGGCTTTGATGCTACACTAGAAGAGTGGAACAATGGATCCGTACTAGTAGTTACTACAACTTTAACAAATAAAACTGCCCATATGTTCCCTGGAGCACACCCTATGCGTCGAACTTTAACGCGTGTGATTGTTACTGATGAAAATGGAGAAAAGATAGAACTTGAGGATGCTTATGGTCAATCGACATTTGATTACATTGAAAATAATGTTCAACCATTACTTAATAAGAAACTACACTCAAGTGCATTAGAAGGTGGAGTAGTACCTGTAGCTAATAATGGAAGTGAAAATCTAAGCTTCCCTGGAAAAGTTGCTGACCTAAGTGGTGATGCAATTAGTAGTCAGAAATTTGATGGTACGGTTGTAACTCTTACAGCAGTAGATGGTACTGTTGGAAGTCAAACAGTATCTGCTACAGGAGTGACAACAGGAACGAATAGTAATGCTGCAATTGTTGATAGTAATGATAGCAGTAACTTTACAAGAATCTATGGACATGAAACAGGTAAGAGATATGATCTTGACAAAAATTCATCAACACCTCCTGTCTTTGTCGTTCGTCCAGGATTTGACTCAAATGTGGTTGGAAATGATAACCGTTTAAGCCCTAATGAGACTGAGACTTATCATCTTGTTTATAATATTGCAGGTAAAACTGGTATCAAAGTAGAGTATAGAGTCTATTACATGCAAAAAGGTGCTAATGGTAAATTCATTGCTGCTGATGATGGTTTCTTAAACCAAGCTGCTAGTGATGCTAAAAAACTATTGGTTACAGAAGTAGGTACTTATAGCGAAACCCTATAAAATTACAACTATATTCCACCCAATCCATTGGGTGGAATAATACTAACTACAATCCCCTATTTCCATAATTTATTTCACATTAAATCTATTAAATTTTTTCTTTTTGACATATATTTTTATCATTATGCAAAATGAACTACTGTATTAATAGTAAATAATTTATAATTGTATTTTATATTTTGATTATTCGAGTGTAGGAAGCATGTGTCTAACCAAAGGTAACTTCAGTTAAACACGAAGAAGTATGTCTATTGATATGCACTTTTTACGGGTTGCATCTTTAATATTTGAGTAGGTGCTTCCTGTTTGACACCTAATCCTTTTAATGAACCGATCGTATCCTCGATATTTTTGTCATTTATCTCTTTTGCAGAACTGACTAGCTGGTACTCTTCTTCAAAATCAAGTGATGATCCAGAAGATAAGCCTTTAGCACCTTTATACTGTGCAATGGAGTTGCGTGTACCACTTCCTACCACACCGTCTATCTTAGAGAAATAAAAGCCGTGTATCTTTAAGGCTGTTTGTATCTTCTTGCCTTTACTTCGTTTGTCCGTACCACTAGAAATAAGATATCTGTCAAATTCAAAAAGTGTTCCTAAAAAGATCAAAGCATCCTTTGACTCAGGTTTTAGAGAAGCAGTATTACTTATCTCATAGGCTATATTCATCTCTTTAATCGCTGAACGTGTCTCAAAAGAGTTGACTTCACCGTCGATCTGTCCACGATAAAAACCTAAACTTGCCAATGCTTTTTGAATCTTCATTTGATCACTGTTTTTCGGTGCCACATAGCTTCTTTGTTTTTTGACTGCTCTTTGTTGCTGCGCTGCAGGTGCTTGCTGGGAAGGTTGTGGAGCATTACTCTTATAGACCTCATTGGTAATCACAGAACCCACTGCACCACCGACTAAACCACCTACAAGACCATCTGCAAAATCAGCATGTGCAACATTCCCTACAAGTAAAGCCCCCATAAGTAAACCCGAAACACTTTGTATCTTTTTCATAATCATTTTCCTTATATGTATAATTATATATTTATAGAACAGTATATTTGTTCATTTTAGGATAATAAAGCTTAATAATCAGATGTAACTATTTTAGTTGTGAGAAAAATATATTTTAGGATGAATAGTCAGTAGTGAGATAAAGAGAAAGGAATTGATTATCTTTTTTGTAGAAAAAGTGTTATAACAAGCCAGATCACTCCGACTGTTATAAAGATATATGAGCCAATGGACCAAAGTTCAAAATGAAAGATTTCTTCCTTTAAACTGAAAAAACTATCTATAGGTACGCCCCCAGTCAATAAAATAAAAGCTATGACAAAAAAACCGATTATATATGGAAGCATTAAGATACCAATAAATAAAGAGACTCCCGAGTAATCATCTAGTATATTTAGAATTGTTCTTTTTATGTTTACCTGACTGAGTTTAATTTTTTTATGAAAGACTATTTTACTATGTTCAGTAGAAGGATGGAGGACATGTCTGACTTCCTGTGTTTTTTCATCCACTTTTTCAAGATCATTACCCCAGTCTAAATTTTCTTCTTCTATATTCGCTTTTCTTTCGTACATTATGATCCTCTATTGTTGGTATTGCATCTATCAAACCCCCTATTAGGGTGTAATATATGATATGTTTAGTTTTTATTGGTACAACAAATAATTTTAAATCAAATAAAACATATGTATAAAAAAGTAAAAAAGAAGAACTATACATAACACACAGGTGTTAGCATTTGGCAACTTGGCAATCTTAATATACTAAGACCCATAGCTTTCCGTCCTTGCTTCACAACAAGTTTGGCATAATCAATAATAATTAAAAATAATATTTGGTGATCAATTATATTGGATATTTAATTAAATCAATCTTAGACAAATAGATACTATTAGTTTCTACTATTTATTCTAAATATATCACAAAAAAGATACATTTATTACCTCTTCTATAAAATATATTGTATAATATCAAAAGAAGGAAGCCTTATGATAGAGATGTTGAAAAACTTATTTGGTAAAAAGAAAGAAGAGGTCATTCCAGATCCTCCAGGAAGAACTTTTAAAAGAATTCTGACTGGAAGGTATTTTGGATGTGAAGATGTCAATGCAGATGAAGATAGTATTGCCAAAGCAAAACAGGACAAGATAGACCAGATAAAAGAACTAGAGCTCGTACCAATGTTTCTAAGATATACGTATGAGGATAAAAATAAAAGAGAAACTGAGGATGAAAAAAGCCATCCTGTCTCTGTAGATGTTGCATTTCAGAAAGAAGTGTTTGCAGAAAAGTGGAATATGATCCATATTACCGAAATTTCATTCACCGTATATTATGCTGACTTTAATGAATTTGAGAAAATGTCAGGTGTCAGTCTCTCTAATGACTTCAGAAATCTATCAACTACAACGTTTAACGGAAGAGATAGAAGAAAAGAGCATAGAGAAGCATAAAACCTCACAACGCTCAAATAAAAGAGATAAACATGGAAAGAAAACAGTTTTTCTGTAAGGAATGCAAACAACCCATAACGAAAAAAAGTGATTTGGCTGTTGTAGGTAATTCATTCCTCACCTATCATAATGACTGCTTTAATGCTATCAAACATAAAAATGCCTATGCATTCTATTCAGGGTACAAAAGTAACGGTTGGTTCCCCTGGGTAATGCTTGTGCTCTTTAATATAATTTTGTGGGGTGCTTACTATTTTCTAAATGCTCCATTTGATGAAGTGTTGACTTTTAGTATGTTTATATTAGCAATGACACTTTTCTTTCGTGGAATGTCTTATGTTTTATATGAGCGTTTTTATTAGTTGAATTAACAACATTATTTTAGTCTTTAATAAAGTGTAATTTAGACATATTTTTCACATTTTTTAAAAAAATATTAAACTTAAGAATAAATCATTATAATTTATACTAATAAAATAACTCAAGAATTATAATTAAAATTTCATATAGCAGGATGACATGATTAAAAAAATATTAATGTTATTACTTTTTTGTACAGTAACACTATATCCCACTGTTACACTTACTAATGAAAAGCTGAAGTATGATGACTTTTCAATTCACTATTTTTATGATGAAAACTCTTCGCTTGATATTGATGATATTGAAAAGACAAACTTTACAGATGTTATACCAAGTCAATTTACTGAAGGTTATAATTTTGGGACTTCATGGTTTAAGATAGATCTAACCAATCACAGTGATATCGAAAATTTCGTACTTTATTTTACAGAACCTTTGTGGTCAAAACTAGATCTCTATACTAAAGTCAATGGTTCATGGCATATACAGAAAAATGGTCTTGATATTAGCCTTAAAGAAAGAAGTATTCAAGAGAACAATCCTGCTTATAAACTGTACCTCTCACCGAGGAAAAGTACAATATATTATATAAAAGGCCAGACGATTTCAGGGCATCTTGGGGAATTTCAGATCTTTACACAAGAAGAGTTCTTCAGACCCAGCCGTATTTCTATTACTGACAAATATATTATCTACATTGGTCTCTTATTTATTATAGTCTTATTGAATATTTATAACTTTATCATAATAAAAGACCGTATATTTGCTTATTACATTGCTTATATATTCTCTTTTATTGTATTTATATGTATGAAAAGTGGTTTTTACTTAAGTTATGGCTTTAGGGGTTGGAATGAAGGATTACATGTTGTAGGTGCCTTTGTTGTACTATTTCTAGTTTTATTTTCAGGCCGTTTTTTAGAATTGAAACAACGAATGCCTTTTATTGATAAGATCTTTAAACTCTCAGTAGTAGTTTTTTTACTTTTTGCTCTGCTTATATCTCAGAATGTCCCCTATTCCAGTCTGCTATTCAATATTTATTCATCACTCATGTTTACACTCCTTCTTATTATTGCAGTCAAAGTCTGGTATCAAGGTCTTATCGGTGCCAGATATTATCTAATAGCGCTAATAATCTATATGCCTGCTATGGGTTTGATGACCCTGACCTTTAATGGCATTTTAGACAATACAGATATATCTAGATACTCTTTTTTAGCAGGCTCCTTTATTGAAATCATCTTTTTTTCACTTATATTGACCAATAAATATAATGAGATAAATCTCAAAAGGATCCATCTGCAGAGACAACTTCTAAAAGGAAAAAGGAAAAAGGAAAAGTCTTTAAAAAGCAAAATTGAACAAAAGACGAGTGATATCATTGCTATAAATGAGCAATTATTAAAGAAGACAAAAGAACTTGAGCTAACTAAAGATCAGTTAACCAAAGATATTATTGAACGAATAGAGGCTGAAACTGAAGTTAAAAAACAAAAAACTATTTTATATTACCAAGCCAACCATGATCCACTTACCGAACTTCCTAACCGAGCACTATTTACTACTCGGTTAAAGCAAAGGATTGAAAAAGCAAAACAAGAACAGAAGATATTAGCAGTATTTTTTATTGACTTGGATAAGTTTAAAGAAATTAATGATTCTTTAGGTCATGAAACTGGAGATGAAGTTTTAAAAATGGTAGCAAAATTACTTAAATTGTCTATTCGCAAAGAAGACATGCTAGCTCGTTTGGGTGGAGATGAATTTACTATTATCATGGATGACTTACTATATCCACAGGATGCAGCTATCTTAGCCCATGATATTCTTAATGTTTTAGCAGACCCAATACAGGTCGGTGGTCATATATTATATATTTCAAGCAGTATTGGTATTAGTCTTTATCCTCAAGATGCAGATGGACCAAAAGACCTCTTGAAATACGCAGATACCGCTATGTACAGAGCAAAAGAAAATGGACGAAACAACTATCAATTCTATAGTCCAGAAATGACAAAATCTGCATTGGAACAAATGAAGATGAAAAGCAGTTTACGTCAAGCAATTGATAATGATGAATTTCTGATTCACTATCAACCCCAAGTTAATATATCTACCAATAAGATAATCGGTTTAGAGGCTTTAATTCGATGGCAACATCCAACAAAAGGACTACTCACCCCTAAAAAATTCCTTTCTTTGGCAGAAGAAACCGGTATGATAATTGAAATTGATCAGTGGGTGATGCATACTGCGATGAAACAAGTTTCTCAATGGCACAATGATGGATTAAATCCTGGTCCACTTGCATTAAATATCTCTATGAAACAATTGGAAGATATTAATTTTATCTATAACATTCAAAAACATATGAAATTTTATGCTTTTAATCCAGAGTGGTTAGAATTAGAAATCACAGAAGGTCATATGATGGAAAATGCTGTAGATATAATTAACAAACTAAAACAGATTAGTAATCTTGGTATAAGTATTTCCATTGATGACTTCGGAACAGGATACTCTTCATTATCTCTCCTAAAACGTCTGCCAATCAATAGACTTAAAATCGATAAATCTTTTATCGAAGATATACCAGAAGATGAAGAGGATATCGCTATTATTAATTCGATTATTGCACTTGCTAAAAGTCTCAAGCTTGACCTTATTGCTGAAGGTATAGAAACTTTGGAACAGGCAAACTTCTTAATGAGCATGGATTGCATGTATGTCCAGGGCCACTACTATTTTCATCCTTTATCAGCAGAGGAACTTGAAACAATACTTGCAAAAGAAAAAGATGATCTTACATAGAAAACAATGTAGATAAATTAGTTTTATATGATGAGATAAGAGGTCAACAGTAGGATAGTCCAAGATACTGTTCAATCTCTTCAGCACTGCCACGGAACAGCAGTCTAGATGCATTTTTTTCAATCTGATAATCATACATCGGATCATAATATTCACATAGAAGATATGCTATCCACTCCTTATAACCCTCGAGTGAACCATCCCTTTTCTGTTGCGCCAGTGCCCGGTCAAAGATCTCACAGACGATCTTATATCTCAGTCCCCCTAGCCTTCTTTTTATTCTTATCATAGCATCGTGTATATCGTCTCTCCACACTTCCAGATAATCAGCATGAAATACTTCTTCATATTTTTTATGTGCTTTATATACATACTCATCAAATGTGATATCTATTCTATCCTGGGTCGGTGTATCTAAGATAACAAGCGGTGCTTGCGAGAGATGTTCTACAAGTTTTCCAGGAATATACAATCGTCCGACACTTTTGCCTTCATCTTCAAAGATCAAATGCTCAAAGCCCTGCTCCAGTTTTTGTATCAAATCATAGGCTAAACTGTTCTCAAAATCTATCAGTGCAGGCTGTGGCGTAATTTCACGACCAAAAGAGGAGCCTCTGTGATTTGCCAGTCCTTCCAAATCTATGGCATTTTTCAATTTCTTCAAAAGTATGGTCTTCCCAGACCCTGTACGGCCACCGAGTACAATCGGCTTAAAATGGTCTACAGATCTCTCTGTTTCTTGCATCAGGTAAGATCTAAACGCTTTGTATCCGCCTTTAAGTCGTACAATCTCTTTGCCACTTTTGGCGATCCACTCTTGTGATATCTGTGAGCGCTGTCCTCCCCTGAAACAGTACAGCATAGCGTTCGGATTTGATGCGATGTAGTTTGACCATGCTAGAATGCGTTCTTCTTTTATCTCTCCGCTTACAAGCGCATGCCCGAGTTTGACAGCTTGGGCATTTCCCTCTTCTTTGTATTTTATTCCGATAACATGCCTCTCTTCATCATTCATCAGAGGCAGATTTACCGCATGAGGGAAGGCACCTTTTTTAAATTCTATAGGTGCCCTAGCATCAATAAGTGGCGTATTGTTCAAAACAATAGAACGAAAATTACTGCTTTGAGTGAGCTCCGGCATCTATAGTACCTCTACCATATGCTGGCTCTTTGCCGTAGTCTCACCGATGGCTTCAAGTGTCAATCCCCAAGCTTCAGTTAGTGCCAAAAATGCTTCCAACCCACTCTTTTTAACTATGATAAGAAGACCGCCGGAAGTCTGTGCATCACAGAGGATCTCTCTTTGCTGTTGTGTCATTTCGCTTATTTTGGCACCATAACTTGCAAAGTTCTTACGTGCTCCGCCAGGAATGCATCCGAGTTTTCTGTATTTTTCCACATTGGGCAAAAGCGGCACTTTGTCAAACCAGATCTTCGCACTAATACTGCTTGCCTCACATATTTCGGTCAAATGTCCAAGCAGACCGAAACCGGTCACATCTGTCATAGCAACAACACCTTCAAGCACTGCAAGTTCGGCGCCGATCTTGTTGAGTGTAGTCATCGCTTTGATGGCTGGTTCTATGTGCCCCTCTTCTATCTTTTTTTGTTTTTGCGCTGTAGATAAGATACCTATCCCCAAAGGTTTAGTAAGAAAGATAAGACAATCTTCCTGTGCACTTGAATTTTGCATCAAATGCTGGTTATCAACCAAACCGGTAACAGCCAATCCGAATATAGGTTCAGGCGAATCTATGGAATGCCCTCCCGCCAACGGTATACCCGCATCTTCACAGATGGAACGTCCACCGTCTATAACCTCTCTTGCTACATCTGCTGAAAGTTTCTCTATAGGCCACCCAAAAATGGAAATGGCCATCAGCGGTTTTCCTCCCATAGCATAGATATCGCTTAAAGCGTTTGTTGCCGCGATCTGCCCAAAGGTAAAGGCATCATCCACTATCGGCATAAAGAAATCTGTGGTCGAAAGGACGGAAGTACCGTTACCCAGATCAAATGCAGCTGCATCATCTTTGTTTGCACTACCTACCAAAAGCTTTGGAAAAACACTGATTTCTCTTGAACTCTCCAAAATTTCATCCAGCAGCATAGGTGAGATCTTACAGCCACATCCCGCTCCGTGACTATACTCCGTTAGTTTGACTGATGCCATTTAGAAACCTTTCTTTTGTTATATTTAATATAATTAACCGAATTATATCACTTCTCTAGGTAATGAAGATTGTACTGCCTTAAGTAACGGGAAGAACGATACCAGATAAAGAAAATTAAAAAAGCGATTTACTTCCCGAAGATTGGGGTTTGTGAAGAAATGGCGGACACTGGGAGAAATATAAAATCACTCAAATGATTAGAATTTTAAAACTTCTAATGGATGGGCAGGCAGTAACTTCTCTTGACATGATAGCTAGTAATACAAACCCATATACCCAAAGTTGTTATACGCCTTAAATGCCAAAAAGTAGTGTTTTGTTAGAGCAGAGAATACCAACACGAATTAGTGGATAAAAGGTATATTTGGAGGTTGTGTTGTACGCTGTTGCTAGGGGATAAACACCTTCTTCTATCTGCTGCCGACGTTCTCATAGTCATAAACAATTCTGATGATGTCTCCCCCTAATCATTGAGTACTTATTCAGTAGCTATAATGACTTTCACTTCTTTTTACCTTTATATTTCATAAGAGAAAGCATCACTATTTAGGAGACACGCATCCTCTTCATTGTCTAGCAGTTCGCTACCACGAAGAACTACCGTAACCTCTGGGTGCTTCTTCCAATCCCACTCGATAGGGAAATCTTCTATAACCCCCTCAAAGAGTAAATCTGCTGTTCCTGCAGAGGCAGGTCCGTAAAGTAATACTTCTGTTTCTGGAGCCGCTTCAAGCGTTAATGTAGTCATTTCTTTTTCCTTTTCTTTGTTTCATCTTCATAGCGAAAGACCGTCTTAATAAGATCACCATACTCATTTAAAACTTCTTCAGTCGCCACAATTACTTTCATGCTCATAGTATGCCAAAAAATACTTTTATATACACATACACCTGTTTACCTACACTATATAGTACTTTTAGAGAAAGTAAAAATCGTATAAAATACATAACTCAATAATGTTTTCTATGCTTCTAATTGTAGACTAAGATAGCGACTGTAAGCATCTAAAGTCCTAAAGTATTTAATCCTAACTTTACCATCTGAGACAGGATCAGTAGCTGGATAGACAATAAAAGGCATATCTTCATTGAACAGTAGCTTCCGTACATCAAGACGGTTGTTATGGCAGTATGTGAGAATGGCTTGATATGATGGCTTATCTCTTCTTTTGAAAGAAGCTAAGGAAGAGGGTTTAATATTGAGTGCAATTGCTATGTCTTTATCCAATACTTTCTTATCGGTTTGCAGTTCTCGCTTGATAATCTCTTTTAATTTTTTGAGTATGGTTTTAAATTCATTCATAGTGAATAATAGTGGGATATATGGATGTGGTTCAAAAGTATTACAAATTGTCATATATCTCAAAATAGTGCATACTATAGAAAAAGTGTGAAAAGTATCTCTTAAAGGTGATATATGCACGGTGAAACGTTATTTGTGAATGGCTGACAGTGAGCCGTCCCCTACCCTCTACATACCTTATATACGGGTAATCATAATTTAAACAGTGAGCTGTTGGCATACATTTAACGTACAAATTTGGCAGACTCTGCCAAGCTATTAACTGATTATAGTATCTATGATTTTTTTAACTAATTCATTAATTATAAAAATGAAAACCTTATGAAATTATATATTTTATAGGTTTCTAATAAGTTATCTAATTCGTCGTTGAATTAATAGATTTTTTACTGCTCAAAACCCGAAGGTAGTTGGTTCAAATCCGGCTCCCGCAACCAATTCATTTAACTTCATAAAAATTAATCTAGAGATAACAACACAATGATAGTTCCATAAAAACTCATTAGAGAAATAAGTATATAATTATTCTAATTTTAGAAAACTTCATCATAACCCCTTTATCCAGCATTCCATTTTCTATTTATCTCATCAACAGATAAAGGCTTATCATAAAGGTATCCTTGCGCTAAACTACACCCATTTTCTATCAAAAATCTTTCTTGATCTATGGTTTCAACGCCTTCAGCTAGCACAGTAATATTCATATTTTTTGCAAGATGGATAATAATCTTTGTAATGATCTTATCATTTTCATCAAAAGGTATATCATCTATAAAAGATTTATCTATTTTCAGCTTGTTTATTGGGAGTTTCTTAAGATACGATAATGATGAATAACCTGTACCAAAATCATCTAGACTGATGTTGATACCTATGTTTCTAATGTTTTCCAGTACATTTATAGCTTCAACAATATCACCGATAATAAAACTTTCAATTATTTCAAACTCAATCCAGTCAGGATCACATTTAGTATCTTGCAATAGTTCTTTAATAAAAGGTAAAAACTCAGGATCTTTTAGTTGTTTTGCTGAAATATTAATTGCTATCCTCTCATAATCTATATTCATCTTTTTCCATGTGACTGCTTGTAAAAAAACACTTTCCAATATAACTTTCCCAATATCAATGATAAGTCCTGTCTGTTCAACAATGGATAGAAATTTATCTGGGTATATGATTGTACCATCTAACTCTACCCATCGAAGCAATGCCTCATACCCTACAACTTTATGTGTGTGGATATTGATAAGGGGTTGATAATGCACAGTAAAGGAATCACTTTTAATTGCTTCTCTGAGTTTAGTTTCCAGTATAACTCTTTCATGAGCTTTTTTTGTCATGATTTCTGTATAAAAACTGTATGTACTTCTACCATTTTCTTTTGCTTTGTACATAGCTGCATCTGCATGCTTTAGTAACTCTTGATGGGTATTCCCATTGTCTGGATAAATGCTTATACCAATACTGGCACCACAGTACAACTTTCTATGTTCATAGAAATAAGGTTCTTGTAGTTTATTGAGGATGAGTAGTACTGTATCCAGAATCTCATTTTCATTATGCATTTTTTCTAGAATAATTGTAAACTCATCCCCACCGAACCTTGATACAGTATCAATTTTTCTTAGCATACTTTGTAATCTTTTTGCACACTCTTTGAGAATATAATCTCCTGCATGATGGCCTATAGAATCATTGATCTCTTTAAAATTATCTAAATCAATAAAAATTAACGCAACTTGATTGTTATCACGTTTAGAAATCTCCATCGAATGTTTTAATCTATCTAAAAAGAGTACTCTATTTGGAAGTGAGGTCAAAGCATCATAATTAGCTTGATAATTAAGATCATTTTTTTGTTGTTCAAGCACTTTTTGTGTTTTTAAATGCTCCGTAATATTGTGACCCAATTCTACGACGGCATACAGTTCATGATCTTTATTATAGAGTGGCGTCGTTGTTAATTCAACAAACTGTTCCTCTCCTGAAGGTGTCATATGACTATGAACTCTTTGAACACTTTTATGTGTATCAAAAGTATCTATGAGTGGACATAAATGTTGATCATCATTACATGGATCATCCTGATGGTGTGATAATTCATAGCATTTCGATTGGGGTAAATCTAGTATAGTGCCTTGATCAGTGAAATTTTTGGCAGCATCATTTGCCAACAAAATATTATACTCTTTATCGATAACCATTACAGATTGATCTATTCCATTAATCACATTTTGTAAAAAGTCATGTTGTTCTTCTAATTCAATATTCTTCTCTTCGACTTCTTTTGATAAAAGTTTATTTTTCAAATCAATTTTTTCTTTATTATGTTTTGAACTAAGCAATTTAAACACTAAATATATACCGATCATGAGTAAAGAGATAAAAAGCAATATTGCATTGTGAAAAAAGTAGATATACCCCAGATCAATATTCTCTAAAGGATAGAATAAAATAAAATATCCCATATTCTTGCCGTGTATATCTTTTTGTATATATTTGGTGATAAATCTATTGTTTTCGTGATCAATGATATATATATTTTTATCATGAAGTAGTTTTTCAATTCCAAAATTTTGAATATAGTTCCGATTTGACTTTGAAGCATTTAAATTTGCAATATAGTAATCACCCAAAAACATTTTTGTAAAAGGTTTTTTGATCTGATCAGTGTACGCTTTATCGACAAGTAATACAGGTTCAAATCCTTTATTTGATAATTGTGTAGCAATAGAGTTAAACTTTGAAATTACTTCAATGGTACCCATGAATTTATTATCTCTAGATATTGGAACCATAGCTTTAAAAGTCATGTCAAAAATGCCGGTGCTTATGGTTAACTTTAGTTTTGGATCATGAATCATTTGGAGAATCTCTTTACGCACCTTAGTGAGGTCATCACCACGTTTGTCCGTCCAGCTTCTATATAGACTTATACCTTTGTCATTAGAGACCTGAACCCATACATTTTTATACTTGGTATTAAGCCGTAAGTTTTCTGAAAATTTATCCAGTTCGAAGTTTGCTTCACCTGATGAGGCAATAGCATCGAGATATCTTTGATCGTGAGCCAGAGACAGTGCTATAAATAAAACTGACTCTTTTTTTGCATCAATATAAGATTGGGTTGTAAATTGTATCTCTTTGGCAACATTGGTATACTTCTCTTGGATAAATGCTTCCGTACGGATATTAAGTACTTTATGGCTTATAAAAAAAATGCTGATAAATACCGCCGTTCCCAACACTATATTTTTCAAATTTAGTTGATTAAAAGTCATCTGTATACCCATGTCAATTGAATTCTTGCGATATCCCCTGCATTATTTAGTATTGATTCTGCAGTACTATTATACGGAGCATAAGCTTTTGCAAAAGTGTAGTTAAAATCAATCCTGTTCACGCCTTCAAATTTATATGAAAGTCCAATGGTAGTGTTTTTAATGACTCTCTCCTTTACACTTACATTTTGCACTGTATACATAAGACATAGATAATAATAAGAAAATAAGTTTTATCATAAATAATTATAACAATTTTATTATTGGGTTTACAATAATAAATACAAATAAATGACCAGATTTTATTTTATGACACTTTGATACATATTATTATAAACTTTTTCAAAAAATTAGACTTCTACTTCTTAATAACCCGAAGGTCGTTGATTAAAAATAAAACCTTATAATCTAATAGATGTCATTTATAAGTAACCCGAAATATATAACCTTATAAAACATGCCTATATGGAATGTAGGTAGAAATTCGAAATCTATCCCCTATTCTCTACAACCCCCATATACGGGAAATCATAATTTAAATAGTTAGCTGTTGGTATACAATTAACGTACTAATTTGGCAGAGTCTGCCAAGACAATATATTTTGATTTAGAGAAATTAAAATTTTAAAAAAGGAAGTATATCTACCAAGCCTAAAGGCTTGGTAGAGTGGAAGATTAAAACTTGTAAGTCATACCTACATTAATTGAATCAACGACAATATCCTGAGTTATCCAATGACCATCAAAGCCTTTATCATCATAAAATTTAGTGTAATCAACAAATACACCTACATTATCATTAACGGCATAACTTGCACCAATCCCCCATTGGAATCCACTCTCTGTATATTCTGTTACATCATCAAGTGTAACTTGTCCATATCCAAGTAATCCATAGATATTTACTGCTCCAATCGGGTACATCGGTTTAAGATAGAGAGCTATATTTGACATGTCCGCATTAAGGTCACTTCCTCCGATAGCATTATCAACATTTAAATCAGCAAGTGTTAAAGAATATCTACCCTCCACTGCAATGTATTTATTAAAATTGTATCCCGCAAGCACGGTTAAAGCATGTCCATTTATATCTGTTTCACCTATTACTGGTGGTGCAAAAACTGAATTAAGTTCTACCGACCCTTCAAAATTCATATTCATGTAAGAATAACCCAAGCCTACATAAAAACCGCTATCATCAACAGCTGGTGCTTCCTGTACTTCAATCATTGGCTCAACTGGTGCTATGTCTCCACCTGCTATTGCGAATGTACTCATTGCCAAAACTACTACTAATGAAAGATTAAACTTTTTCATATTAACTCCTTATTTGTGTATATTATTCATTATATAGTTTATAAACTTGTTATTTTATAAAAGTAAATGTTGTAAATATCTTTTAATTAAGTAAAAATTGATTAGTCTAAAAATGATGTAAATAAGCAGATTAAATGGCGGACAGTGAGAGATTCGAACTCTCGGTACCCTTACGAGTACGCATCCTTAGCAGGGATGTGGTTTCAGCCAACTCACCCAACTGTCCATGTGTTTTGGTGGATGAGATTATAATAACATTGGGTTAAATAAAAGCTTAAAAAAGAATCAATTTGTTCTAAATTCATTTTTTTTCACTTCGTTATATAATTTTTTAGGAAAATCACTAAAAAACTCATTATCATTACATACTATATTTACTAAATAAGGTTCCGAAAATGTTAAAAAAACTTACACCACTTATCGTACTGGCACTGTTTGTTCTAGGTGGCTATTTTATGATGCAGGGTATGGATAATGCTGTCGATATGACTAAGCCAAAGAAAGAGATTAAAAAGTAGAGATTACTTTTAATATCTCTTCTACTTTATTGTGAGGATGACTGTCTTTATAGATAGGTCTTCCTATGACAGGATAGTCTACACCCTCTTCATTCGCAAGATCCAGTGTTGCTACACGTTCTTGATCTCCGGCATCTTCTCCAAAAGGTCTTATGCCTGGGCAGAGAGTCAAGAATTTTTCAGACGTTGCATTTTTGATAGCCCTACTCTCAAATGTAGAACAGACCACACCATCTAAACCATTTTCATAACTCATTTTTGCAAACTGCTCTGCTTTTTCGTCTATACTTTTTTCGTAGATACTCTGGAAGTTTGCTTCATCAAAAGAAGTAAGTGCTGTAACTGCCAGTACCAATGGACGGTTTTTATAGGGAGCTAGTCTATCCATAACTGTTTTCATAGCCACTGCGCCTGCAGATGCATGGATATTAAACATATCTACACCCAGTTTTGTTATCTCTTCTGCTGCATCTGCCATAGTGTTGGGAATGTCATAGAGTTTGAGGTCAAGAAATATCTTGAAGTCAGGGTTGATGGTTTTTAGTGCTTCTATAAAAGGTTTTCCATCACGAATGTAGGCACGAAACCCCACTTTCATCCAAACATTGTACGATTTAAGTGACTCTGCGAGAGCCAAGTTTTGTTCTGCTGATGGTAAATCAAGTGCTACACATAGTTCCATGGTTTAAACCTCTTATAAATTATTGGTATAATAATACCTTAAAATCAATAAAAGGCTAAACTCACATGTTTGGAAAAGAATCAAAAAGATACGATATCACTCAATCGGTTATGGACACATACAACTATGCTAAATTTACAACTTCAAAAGGGGTTATCTGGGCAAAACTTTACCCTAATGATGCACCTAACACAGTAGCAAACTTTGCACACCTTGCAGAACAAGGCTTCTACAACAACCTTAAATTTCATAGAGTTATCCCAGGATTTATGGCACAGGGTGGTTGTCCACATTCAAAAGACAATCCATCTATGGCTGGAACAGGTGGGCCAGACTGGCAGATAGACTGTGAAACAGATACAAGTACAGAGCCTCATAGAAGAGGAACACTTTCTATGGCTCATGCCGGACCTAACACAGGTGGAAGCCAATTCTTCATCACTTTTGTACCAACACCTCACCTTGATGGTGTTCACACTGTATTTGGTGCTATCGAAGAAAATGATACTGATAGTTTCATGGTACTAGATAACATCGATCAAAATGATGACATCGTTAGCATTGAAGTAGTAGCTTCTAAAGCATAATTATTTGTTTACCATCCTTGGGCTTTTGTCCAAGGATACATTAAAAGGAACTGTATGTTTGGATATTATAGAGTTGCATCCGCTGTTAACAAAACCACAGTAGCAAACCCTGTTAAAAATGCCGAAGAAATCATAAAACTCATCCAAGAAGCACATACTAAAGAGGTTAGTGTCGTTGTATTCCCGGAGCTAACGCTTACAGGATACACTGCTAGTGACCTCTTGCTCAATCAAACACTAATGGAATCTCAAAATGAATCACTTTCTAATATATTAAAAAACATAAAAGACATGAATACCATTGCTGTCATAGGTATAGCGCTACTTGAAGCAGATAGACTCTATAACTGTGCTGCAGTGATACAAAGTGGTAAAATTTTAGGAATTGTGCCAAAAAGCTACTTACCTAACAAAAAAGAGTTCTATGAAAAACGTCAGTTTATCAGTGGAAGAGACATCACAAGAACAACAACTGATCTGTTAGGGGAGGAGATACCTTTTGGGGTTGACCTGCTTTTTTCAGACTCTAAAGATATGACTTTTGGTGTAGAGATATGTGAGGATCTTTGGGCTGTCACTCCTCCAAGTAACCATATGGCAAGTAATGGTGCTAACCTTCTGTTTAATCTCTCGGCAAGTAATGAACTTATAGGTAAACATGAGTATCGTGAAGAGCTTGTACGTACACAAAGTGGTCGTTGTATGGCTGCATATGTTTATTCTTCGGCTGGTGTAGGTGAATCTACAACCGATACAGTCTTCGGAGGGCATGCTATCATCTCTGAATACGGTTCTACTTTAGCGCAAAATGAACGTTTTTCTCTTGAGAGTAACCTCATAACCGCTGATGTAGACTTGGAGCGTTTAAGATGGCTTAGACTCAATGAATCAAGCTACTCTGACGGAAGACGAAAAAAAACACGTATTGTAAAAGTTGGCGCACTGCCGAGCATAAGTAAACTTGAACGCGATATCAATCCTATGCCATTTGTACCTTCACGCTATGCAGAGAAAAAGCACAGATGTGATGAGATCGTCCATATCCAAGCACACGGACTTATCAAACGTATGAATCATGCGCATATCAAGAAAGCCGTTATAGGTATCTCAGGTGGACTTGACTCTACCCTCGCCCTGCTCTCTACACACAAAGCCTTTGAAATGATGGGTTGGGATGTTGAAAACATCATCGCAGTGACTATGCCCGGCTTTGGTACAACAAGTCGTACAAAATCCAATGCTGTGCAACTTTGTGAAGCCTTAGGTATCACATTCAAAACCGTAGATATCACAGATATCTCTCTCAAAGAATTTGAAGCCATAGAACACGATAAAGATGAGCACAGTGTCACTTATGAGAATGTACAGGCAAGAGCAAGAACTTCAATATTAATGAATATGGCAAATAAAGAAGGTGGCCTTGTCATCGGTACAGGCGACCTTAGCGAAATAGCTTTGGGTTGGTCTACCTACAACGGTGACCACATGAGTATGTACGCACTGAATTCAGGCATACCTAAAACACTCATACAATATGTTATCGAGTATTATAAATCCAATACACCTATAGCAGACATCATAGACGATATACTAAACACCCC
>Ga0055584_100001899_pt1 | contig 20565 bp, 20 predicted proteins | sample OSDHelmetaG_FD_58716 | JGI IMG/M metagenome (GOLD analysis project Ga0055584, IMG submission 58716) | Pelagic marine sediment microbial communities from the LTER site Helgoland, North Sea, for post-phytoplankton bloom and carbon turnover... | ecosystem: Environmental > Aquatic > Marine >...
CTCGGGCGGCTGGGTCTGCTCGGGCGGCTGGGTCTGCTCCGGCGGTTGGGTCTCCTCCGGTGGCTGCGCGCCCTCACCGTCGTCGGGCACGGTGATGTCCGGCAGCGAGCCCCCCGGGACGCTGATCTCCGAGAGGGGGCCGTCGCCGTCACAGGCTCCGAGCAGTGCGACGATGCCGAGCACGGCGATGACGGTATGCCGGCCGGTTCGGGCCCGGCGTCGCTCTCGATTCGGCTGCAACATGGTGATGATCCTTCCCGATCGTTTCGTCGCCGTGGGCGAACCCGGGGAGCGTACGGCCACGCCGACCCCGGTTCCAGTCAAGTTGTCCTCACGATGTCCCGGCGACGGCAACGGATCGGTCGGTCGACGCCGATCAACTCTGCATCCGGTGCGTGCTCGTCGGCGGCGATGGCGGTGTGGAGCCACCGTCAACGCACGAGGGCCGGGCTGCCGCGCAGGGAGTCGGGTCCGCTCGCACCCTCGTGGGCGATGACGTGCGGGATGAACCGATACCGCGCGAGCCGTCGGGTGGCCAAGCACCGCCGATCACGCCGACGAGCAGGATCGGTCCGGTGAAGTGCGCCCGCAGGAATCCACCGAGTGGCGCTCGCCGAGGGCTCGACGCCACCCGAGCTGCCGCCAGGGCCCCGGCGAGGCGCGTCCCCCGCCGCGCCGGTCGTCGGCGACGAGTGAGTCGCCCGCGAGGTCAGCAACGTGAACGAACTCTGAAGCGCTCGAGCGCTTCGGAGGTGTTCGTCGGCCAGGTCGTGCCGGCCGCCGGGCGAGCACGGCTCGTATCGACGTACGGCTCGCTCATCGGGCCCAACGCGAGCCCGCCGCGGGCGACCGTCGCGGACGATCGGCGACCGCTCGAGCGTCGTCCCGACCGGAGCGGTCGGTCTCTCCGGCATCGACGACCAGGACGACCCGCCCTCGGCAGGCCTTGCTACGATTCTTCGTCGTCGCTGCGGCCCCGCTCGACATCGACGACCAGGACGACCCGGGAGACGACGTGCTCAGTTCCAAGATCGGCAACTGGGAGATCGCACACGACGTCTCCGAGTGGATCGAGATCGCGGCCATCATCGTGATCGTCGTCGCCGTCGCCGTCGCGTTCGTGGCCGCCATGCTCGTTCGGTTCCGGGCATCCACCGACGATGCACTCCGCGTGTTCAAACGCCAGATCGCGCGAGGGCTCCTGGCCGGTCTCGACCTCCTGATCGCCGCCGACATCATCCGGACCGTGACACTCGAGCCCACCCTCGAGAACGTGACTGCTCTCGGGCTCCTCGTCGTCGTCCGCACGTTCTTGGCGTGGACACTCGTGCTCGAAGCGGAGGGCCGCTGGCCGTGGCAACGACGCGACGACGAGGGAGAGTTCCCGGCGTCGTGAACCTGCATGGTTGACCACGCGCCCGGTTGACGAGATCCCCCGGTTCGACGAGCTGCGCAGCATCCTGGTCGAGACCTGTGACGAGTGACACGACGATCGGACGCTCACCTCGCTCGGCGGAGGGTCCGGTGCGCTGTGACGCCGGTGCTCAGCGGGGTGTACGACGAAGCCCAGATCGTGCTCGTCGGCATCCGATTCGATCGAGGTGTCGACCCTGCGGTCCGACGGCGACGATCCCAACCTCATGCCGGCGAGGGCCGATCGGGCGACTCGGGTTCACCGTCGGGCCGGCGGGACCGGCCTATGCTCGGGACCGTCGGGACCAGCAGATCCCGACGATCGAAGGAGGACTTCCATGATCCGTGCACTGATCGGTGCCGCCCTCATCTTCCTCGTGGCCACGTTCCCGGCCACGTGGCTGCTGATGCTGTTCCTCGGGAACGTCGGCCTCGGGCTCTCGTACTGGGGCACCCTCCCGCTGGGCATCCTGGTCTCGGTCCTCATCGGCGGGGTCACCTCACCGACGTTCGTGGTCCGGTAGCACCTCGACGCCGCCGGTTCGGGGTCGGCCACCGGCTCGTGAGCGTGCCGTCCGGCCACCCTCGTCGGCACCGGGCTCGACGCATCGACCGGTGCGTTCCGGCCTGTGGTCGCCGGCCCGGCCGGGCGTGGCGACTACGGTCGTCCCCGGGGAGTCCGAACGACCCGCCAGCATCATCGATCCCGAAGGGAATCAGCGCATGTCCGACCCGACCGACGGCCCGGCTGGACCCGAGGGCGCCGACCCGCCCGAAACCGCACCCGAGCAATCGACGGAGGGCGCGACCGCGGCCCCCGAACCACCTCCCCCCGTCGCTCCACCGCCTGCGACCACGGCGTCCGCCGCCGACACGGCAGCCGCCTCCGACACGGCAGCCGCCTCCGCCGCGACGGCGTGGCCGTCGAGCGCCAAGGTCTGGGTCGCTGTGCTCGCCGTGCTCGCTCTCCTGGCTGGAGTCGCGGCCGTCGTCGGGTTCTCGCAGGCGTCGTCGAACGACGACGACAAGGCCACCGTCGAGGCGGAACGCGACACCGCCGTCAACCGCGCCCAGAGCGCCGAACAGGAACGCGACGAGCTGGCCGAGGCGCTCGAGGAGTCGGACACGGCGGTCGATTCGCTGACGTCGGAACTGGCCGCTTCGGAGGCCGAACTCGAGGAGGCGCAGGCCGAGAACGAGATCCTCGCCGCCACCGTCGAGACCGAACGTGCACGCGCCGAAGATGCCGAGGCCCAGCTCGCGGCGATCGGTGAGGCGTTCCCCGTCACCGTCGAGACGTCGATGGTGGGCCTCGACGTCGCCGGGAACTACACGATCGCGTTCACCGAGGCGTATTGCGACTTCGCCACCGGCTGCGGGACCACACCGAACGCCAACCAGGCGATCATCGGCGTCACGCCGGAGAACTTCCTCGACATCACGATCCCCGGGATCCTGCAGGGCGGGTTGTTCGCGGTCAACGGCGGGTTGTACGGCATCACCGACAGCGAGACGGCGATTCCGCCCTGCGGCGACGTCCCACGACGGGGCCGGGTCACGATCTCGATCTGGCCGGCCAGCATCATCGTCGCCGAGGACGGCACCCGCACCGTCACCGACCTCGAGGCGAGCATCACCCTCGACGCCCCGACGATCGACGAGTGCCCGGCGGGTCTCGTGTTCTGGGGAGCCAAGCTGACGCCGACGGGCTGATCACACCCTGAGCTGCGGTCGAGACAGACCGCGCGGCCGCGACGGAGAGATCGACACGAGCGGCGCCGAAGCCTCTTCGGCGCGGCGGGTTGCGCTGCGCTAGGTTCACGCAGTGCCCGCGCAGGAGACGAAGACCGGAGCGAAAACCGGAAGGTTCCCACGCGGCTTCGTGCGCAACACGTCGGTCGCGACGCGCCTGTCCCTGGTGATCGTGCTGGTCGCGCTGATCTCCCTCGTGATCACCTCCGTCGTCGGCCTCGTCCGGGGTGGTGATCTCGCCCAGAACCTCCTGCGTGATCGGCTGACGGCGATCGGTGCCGCCCGCGCCGTCGAGGTCGAGCGGTACATCAGCAACGTCGAACGCCTCGCCATCGCGCAGGCGATCAGCCCGAGTACGGCCCGGGCAATCGACGATTTCTCCGGCGCCTACCTTGAGCTCGCGAGCCAAGAGCCCCCGTCGGCGGACGTGCAAGCGGTCGACGACTACTATGTGGAAGTCGTCGCGCCCGAACTCTCCGAGGTCCGTGGACGACCCGTGACGGCGTCCAGCCTCGTGCCGCAACAATCGGCCGGGATCCAACTCCAGGCGAACTATGTGGTCCGCGTCGGCGACGAGTCCAGCCTGATCGAGGATGCCGGGGACGGGAGCCGCTGGTCCGAACTCCACAGCGCTCTCCACCCTTCGTTCAGCGAAATCGTGATCCAGGCGGGGGCCGACGACCTCTATCTCATCGAGCCGGCCAACAACACCATCGTCTACTCGGTCGCGAAGGACATCGACTTCGCGACCAGTCTGCGAACGGGTCCCCAGAGCGGCAGCGCACTGGCCGTGATGATCGCTGGACTCGACGACGAGACGACGGAGGGATTCGTCGCGATCAGCGACTTCACCAGTTACACGGCGGCGACCGGGAAGCCGAGTTCGTTCGTGGCCAGCCCGGTGTTCGTCGACGGGTCGATCGTCGGATATGTCGCACTGCGGTTCGGACAGTCGGCTCTCACGGCGATCACGACCGACGACGGCACTTGGATCGGCCAAGGGGAGACGGGCGAGACCTACCTGGTCGCGAACGACAACTTCATGCGATCCGATGCCCGCGGCTTCCTCGAGGACCAGAACGGCCACCTCGAACGTCTGTCCGAGATCGGTGCCGCCTCCGACGAGCAGATCCGGTTGATGCGTCTGTTCGGAACGACGGTGCTGCTGCAGCCGATCGGCAACGACGACGTCGATGCCGCGCTCGAGGACCCTCCACAGCTCGTCGAGACCACCAGCTACCTCGGCATCGACGTACTCCAGTCGCGTCGGGCACTCGACCTCGACGGGCTGGAGTGGGCAGTGATCACCGAGGTCGAACGCCAGGAGATCGACAAGCCCCTCGCCGACTTCGCCCGCAATCTTCTGGTCGCGATCGCGCTGTTCCTGGTCGGTATCACCTTCCTCGCCGCCCGCTGGGCCGACCGACTGCTCCGTCCGGTTCGCGTGATCTCGTCGAAGCTCCGTTCCGTGCGGGCCGGCGGCGAGACCGACGAGGGGCTCGGCTCGACCGATCTCCCGGAGAACAGCGCCAGTGAGTTCGTCGACTTGGCCGGCGACATCGACACGATGTTGACCACGCTGAAAGAGCGCAACGCGGACGCACGAAACAGATCGGATGAACGCCACCGGTTGCTCCGCCGCCTGCTGCCTCCCCAGGCCGCCCAACGCGCCGAGGCCGGTGAGAGCGACGTCATCGACCAGGTCGCACACGCCTCCATCGCCGTGATCGTGATCCGCGGTCTGGGCGGGCTCCTCGACTCGGAATCGCGAGACGACGCGCGAATGCTGCTGGACCGGTTCGTCGAGGAGGCCGATGCGCTCGCCAAGCAGCGCGGTCTCGAGCGGATCCGGCTCACGGGTGACTCCTATATCGCGGGTTGTGGCACGGTGCGGCCCCACATCGATCACGCCGCCCGGACGGTGGGATTCGTCCTCGACGTCCGCGAGCTCGTCCACGATCTCGCCGACGACAGCGGTCACCCGATCTCGATCAGTGCCGGCGTCGATGCCGGACCGGTGACGGTGGGGCTGACGGGCGGTTCCGGATTCGTGTACGACGCTTGGGGCAACACCGTGCAACACGCGGCTGAACTCGCGCGCCGGGCTGCGGTCGGCTCCGTGATCGCGTCCGCCGCGGTGCGTTCGCAACTCCCGTCGACGTTCGACATCGACGAGCAGGGCCCGATCGCCGGCTCGTTCGCCGTCGAGCGCCGCAACGACGAGGCCGGTGTCCGATGAGCGAACTCTTCACCGACTCGGACGCCGGATGGGCCGCGATCATCATCGTCCTCCTCCCGCTGCTCGTCATCGGCACCCGCGAGTTCGAAGAGCGTCTCCGTCAGCGCGACTCCGAGTTCCGCGACGCCGTGTCGACGATGCGGGTCTGGGTCGTGCCGATGGTCACGATCTGGGTCCTGGGTCGGGCGCTGTTCGATCTCTCCGACGACAACCCGCTCTTGCAGTTGCTCGGGAGCGCCATCCTGATCGCCAGCGCGATCGCCGCAGCCTCCGCGCTGCGGGTGGTGGTGGCGTGGCTCGCGGATCAGCCGGCCCGTACCGGACGGCGTCCCATCCCGAGGTTGATCCTCGCGCTGCCCCGTTTGCTGCTGATCCTCGCAACCCTCTGGTTCCTGATCGCCGGCGTGTGGGGTGTCGACCTGTCCGCCGCGCTCACGGCACTCGGCGTCACGTCGTTGGTCATCTCGTTCGCGCTCCAGGACACCCTCAGCGGGATCGCGTCGGGCTTCACGCTGCTCGCCGACCAGCCGTTCAGTCCGGGAGATTGGATCGAATCCGAAGACGTCGAGGGCCGGGTCATCGACGTGAACTGGCGAGCGACGCGCATCCGCAATCGCGACGGCGACCTGATCGTCATCCCGAACGGCCAACTCGCCCATGCCGTGATCACGAACTACGACCAGCCGACCCGCCTCCACCGGGTCATGGTGCCGGTACAGATCGAGCGGAGCGCACCACCGACCGCAGCGATCGAGATGCTCAACGATGCTGCACGGTCGACCCCCGGTGTGGTCGCCGACCCGCCGCCGTTCGCGCGAGTGACGCAGATCGCCGATCCAGTCGTCGACTACCAGGCATCGATGTGGATCGAGGACTACACGCTGGCGCCCCAGGTCAAGGCCGACTTCGGCGCCCTCGTCTGGTACCTCTCGTATCGTCACGACGTACCGCTCCCGAACCCGGCGCAGGATCTCTACCTCTTCGACGGCACCCAGGCCGCGATCGAGAGCCAGGTCACGGCCGCCGACGTTCGCCGCCGACTCGTCGACGTGCCGATCGTCGCCGAACTCGACGATGCCGTGCTCGATCAACTCGCTGCCAACGCCTCGATCGATCAGTACCGCCGAGGTGAGACGATCATCTCCCAAGGGGAACCTCATGAGATGCTCCTGCTACAGCGCGGCCGCGCCGGCCTGCTGCTCCGATCCGACGACCTCGACGACGTCGGTGTGCTCGACATCGAACCCGGCGAACTGTTGATCCTGACCAGCGAGCCAGCCGAAACCGATCGGGAGGTCCTGATCGCGGCCATGGCCGACTGCGAAGTCGTCCGCGTGTCTCGCGAGGCCGCCGCACAGGCGGTCGCCCTCGCCCCCGAACTCGCCTCGCTGCTCGAGCAACTCACCACCACGCAGCGACGTCGGATCGATCGCGTCGTGCGACGACTCGCGCGCGGCGACGTCGAGAAGACCCCGTCGACGGGCCGCGGTCCGATGGCGACGGAGGGCGACGAAGCATGAGCACGTCAGGAACTCCGAGACTGCGCCGACGACTGTCGCTCACGCTCGTGGGCGTCTCCCTGGTTTCCGTGCTCCTCCTCTCGATCGTCAACTTCGTCTTCGCTCGCATGCTGATCGGCGAGAGCGTGGAGGAGCAGCTCGCCGCTGTCCGCGAGACCCGCCTCGAAGCGCTCGAGAACGGCTTCCAGCGCATCGAGTCGCAAGTGTCGGCGCTGGCGGCGACACCGAGCGTGATCGAAGCACTCGGCGACTTCACCACCGAGTTCGACCAGCTCGACCAGGACATCACCCCGGAGCAGGTGTCTGCGCTCACCACCATCTACGACGACGAGTTCCTGCCACCGTTCGTCGAGGCCGGCGCGGACATCGACGCAGCGGATCTCGTTCCCGAGAAACCGGCGGGCAGATACCTCCAGCACCACTACATCGCGGAGAACCCGAACCAGTTCGACGAGCGCGGCCGGCTCGACGACGCCGGAGACGGCTCCGGTTACAGCGAGGCGCATGCCGAACACCACCCGTTGCTGCGCAAGCTCATGACGAACGCCGGCGCGACCGATCTCCTCCTCGTCGACGCCGACAGCGCTGACGTCGTCTACTCCGTCGCGAAGCGGATCGAGCTCGGGACCGACGGCTTCGCGTGGCCACCGGTCGGCGGCGAATTCTCGAACATCCGGGGGATCGATCAGGCCCTCGCCCAGATCACCAGGGTCGCCGTCGGTGAATCGATCCTCGCCGACATGACCTTCTACATCCCGACCCGGGGCGACCCGGTGCTGTTCGTGGGAGCCGCGGTCCGTTCCGGATCCGATGTGCTGGGAGCGATCATCACCGAGGTGCCCGTCGAGCTGCTCACAGCGGTCATGACCGCGCAGCAGGACTGGCAGCTGCTCGGTCTCGGCGAGTCAGGTGAGGCATACCTCGTCGGGCCGGACGCACGACTGCGCTCGGAGTCCCGGCTGTGGATCGAGGACCCCGACGACTACCTCCGTCGCCTCGTCGACCACACCGGCGACGAGGCGACCGCCGGTGTCATCGAGACCGTCGGCTCGCCCGTGCTGCTCCAGACCGTCGACAACGAGGCCGTTTCGTCAGCGCTCGACAACGACGAATTCACCGGCACGGTCACGAACTACGTCGGCACCGAGGTACTCGCTGTCTCCGGGCCGACGAACCTCCGGGGACTCGACTGGGCGATCGTCGTCGAGCAGGACACCGCCGAGTCCAACGAAGCGCTCGACTCACTGATGTGGGCCGAGCTCATCGTGCTGATGATCCTGCTCCCGACGATCGCCGCTGTCGGGTGGCTCCTGTCACGAACGCTGACCCGGCCAGCTCAACACCTCGTCGAAGCCGCCGCGGAGATCGCCGACGGAAATCTGGACACCGAGGTCGAGGATCTCGGACGCAACGAACTCGGCGACCTCGGTCGACAGCTCGAAGGCGTCGCCCGACAACTCGCGATGCGCGAGCAGGCGATCATCGACGAGGAGCGACACATCATCGACCTGCTCGCCGCTGCCCTGCCCGACCGCCTCGTCGATCGCGTCCGTCGCGGTGAACAGTCGATCGCGGACATCTTCGACTCGGCGACGGCGGTGGCGCTCACCCTCGATGGGACCCCCGACGCCTCCGGGGCCGATCAGGACCTGGCGCTGGAGATCAACGACCGGGTGAACGAGGGGGCGAACGAACTGGTCGCTCGCTTCGGGCTCGAGCGGGTGCAACGATCGTCGGGGAACCAGATCTTCCTGGCCGGGCTCGACCAGGACGATCCGCGGGCCGAGGACGCGGCACGATTCGTCTGGGCCGCGATCGAGCTCGCGAGAGAGATCGGCAGCGAATTCGGTCTCGAGTTCACCCTGCGGGCAGGTCTCGCCAGCGGCGAGGTCGCCACCGGCGTCCTGGGGACCAACCAGGTCTCCTTCGGTGTCTGGGGCGACCCGCCCAACCTCGCCGTGCTGCTCGCGTCACTCGCACGGCCCGGGCAGGTGCTCGTCGACGCGAACGTCGCCGAACAGCTCGGACGCGACTGGGACCTGGGCCCGCTCGACGAACTCATCGGTCTCGCTGACGACATCGAGGTGCACGAGGTCAACGGACCCCTGAGCGCCCCGTCCACCTCGGAATGACCTCCCCGACGCCGGTCGATCCGACAGCGGCGCGGCTCGCTCACTCACGGTCATGGCGCTGAGGCCGACGAAGCAATTCGTCAAACGTGCGATCTGGCTCGCCGTGACGGCGGTCTCGGTCTACCTCGTCGTCCCGAGCGTCATCGAGGTCTTCAGTTCCTGGCCCGAGCTCGAGCGACTCCGATCGGGATCGCTCGCGATCATGTCGGTGCTCATGCTGCTCAGCCTCGTCTGCTTCTGGATCCTGCTCGGCCTCTGCCTCGACTCACGCAAGTGGTCGCTCATGGCGATGAGCCAGCTCGCCTCGGCGGCCGTGGCGCGCATCGTCCCCGGCGGGGCGGCGACGGCGACGGCGGTCCAGTACCGGCTGATCCGCGATGCCGGGGTGTCGACCGAACGGGCCGCCACCGGCCTGACCGTCGTCACCGTCCTCAACTTCGCAGTGCTGTTCTCACTGCCGGTCTTCGCCGCACCGGCGCTCCTGTTCGGTCCTCCGATCGCGTCGCTGCTGCTCCGCGCTGCGATCGTCGGCATCATCTGCTTCGTCGCGATGGCGATCGCGGGCGGTGTGTTCCTGCTCTGGGACCGACCGCTGATCCTGCTCGGCCGGGCGATCGACATGATCGTCCGGCGGTTCGGCCGGTCCGACCCCGAAGCCTCGCCTCGGGCGGACCGCCTGCTCGAGGCCCGCGACCTGCTCCGGGCGAACCTCGCCGACCAGTGGTTCTGGGTCGTACTGGCGAGCTTCGGCAAGTGGGGATTCGAGTACTTCGCGCTCGTGATGGCGGTGCGCGGCGTCGGCCACGACGACCTCTCCACGATCCTCCTGCTGGCGTTCGTCACCGCAGCACTCCTGTCGAGGATCCCGTTCACTCCCGGCGGCCTCGGGTTCGTCGAGGCCGGACTCACGGGCACCCTCGTGATGGCAGGGCTGAGCGCGGGCGACGCCGTGCTCGCGACGCTGGCGTTCCGCCTCGTGTCGTACTGGTTGCCGATCCCGTTCGGCGCACTCGCGTACGGCCTCCACCGCTGGCAGCTGCATCGGCGTGGCGTCGAGATCGAATCGTTCCCCGAATTCGGCGAGCAGGAGCTCGACCACCCGACCACGATCGAACCCGCCGCCTGACGTCCACCGGTCGGTCCCGACCGCGATGGCGGTGGTGTCAGCTGCCCAGGGCGCGATCGATCTCGGCTCGCAGCGTCGCCGGCACGTCGGCACGGATCAGGCCGTCGCGATCGACGCCGAGCCGGTCGGCGACCATCTCAGGGTCACCGATCGAGTCGATCGTCAGCGCCAGCACGCCCGAACCCCGATCCATCTGCTCCCCGATCGTCGAGATCAACTCCTCGAGCCGGTCGGCGTCCATCTTCCGTTTCGCGGCGATACCCGCGCCACCGAGCAGACCGATGACCGGGAGCCCGACGACACCGCCGACGACGAGCCCGAGTACCCCACCGAAACCCGCAGCCCGCGACACCTCGTGCCGGTCGGCGTTCTTGGCCGTCACCCAGCCCTCACGATCGCGTCCCAGGATCGCGCACTCGTCGATGTCGACGAAGCCCTCGGCCTCGAGACCGCGGAGTGTCGCGAGGCCCTGCTCGGCGGCCTCGGTCGACTCGAAGTACAGAACGACGAGTTCGCTGTCCACGATGAATTCGACTCCATTCCTGAGTGCCGCGAGCCCGGGATGGCGTCCCGCGCGACGTCGAACATCACACTACTGCGGCGCGTCTCAGGTCTACGCTCGACGGAGCGATGGTCGGCTGTCGCGCGACAGAGAAGGGGACTTCAACATGAACGACGACCTGCGAGTGGGGCTCGCCGAGGCGATCGGCACCGCGATCTTGGTGATCGGCGGGCCGGGCACCGCGATCTTCGCCACCGGCGGTTTCGACGAGGGTCTGAGCGTGGGGATTCTGGGTGTCTCGCTGGCGTTCGGTCTCAGCCTGCTCTGTATGGCGTACCTCATCGGCCGGATCTCCGGCTGCCACATCAACCCGGCGGTCACGGTCGGCATGATCGCCACCCGGAAGCTCGATGCCGCGAAGTCGGCGCCCTACTTCGTCGGGCAGTTCGTCGGAGGTATCGCCGGTGCCGGCGTCATCGCCCTGATCCTCAGTGGCACCGACGGCTTCCTCAGCCGGGCACAGGACGCCGGGTTCGCCTCCAATGGCTACGGCGACCACTCACCGGCCGGATTCGACCTCTTGTCGGTGGCGATCATCGAGATCGTCGTGACCGCCGTGTTCGTGCTCATCGTGTTGGGAACCACCGACGAGGACGGCGTCCCGAACGGCTTCGGTCCGATCGCCGCCGGTCTCGGCCTGGCGCTCGTGCACATGATCTCGATCCCGGTGTCCAACACCTCCGTCAACCCGGCACGCTCGCTGGCGACGGCCGTCTTCCAGGGAGACTGGGCGCTCGGCCAGGTCTGGGCGTTCGTCGTCTTCCCCGCCATCGGCGCCGCTCTCGCCGGCGTGATCTGGATCGTCGTCGAGCCGCAGACGTCGGCGATCGACTCGGGCGACTGACCTCGGGTCGAGGAGATCGTCATCCGGCGCCGCACGATCGAGATCGCGGCGGACGTCGCAGCCGTGTGACCCGGCCGCCGGCCGGGCCGAACCGCACCTAGCCTGTCGGCGATGCACGGTCCCGGTCAGCAACTGCCCGACTGGTTCGCGATCGTGCTCGTGACGGGCACCTCGGCGGCGGTGCTGGTGCTCGAGATCCTGGCCGGACGCGTGCTCGCGCCATACGTCGGCGTCAACCTCGAGACCTACACCGCGATCATCGGCACGATCCTCGCCGGCATCGCGCTCGGGGCGCGAGTCGGCGGAGCGGCTGCCGACCGAGTCGATCCGCGACGGCTGATCCCGATGCTGCTCGTCGTCGGTGGCGCCCTCGCGATGGCGTCGATCCCGATCGTGCGAGCGCTGGGGGGTACGGCCGGCGCGAGCGGCCGCGGTGCACCGAGCGTCTTGCTCGCTGCCGCCGGATTCCTGCCGTCGGCGGCGGTGCTGAGCGCCGTGCCACCCGCCGTGATCAAGCTGCAGCTCCGGGACCTCGACCGCACGGGCGAGGTGGTCGGTCGGCTCTCCGCCTGGAGCACCGGCGGGGCCATCGCCGGCACGTTCGTCGCCGGGTTCGTGCTGGTCGCCTACGCCGCCGTGTCGACCCTCATCGTCGCGGTCGGCGTGGTGCTCGTCGCGGCGGGAACCACGCTGGCGGCGTTGTCGCTCCGTTCCGCACCCGGTGAACTGTTGGGCGCCGGAGGCCTCGTCCTGCTCGCCGCGACCGGCGTGGCGGTCGTCGAGCAGCCCTGCGACGTGCAGTCGAGCTACTACTGCATTTCGATCGACGTCGACCCGGCACGCGAGGACGGCCGAGTGCTCGTGCTCGACGACCTCAGGCACAGCTACGTCGCACTCGACGATCCGACGCACCTCGAGTTCTGGTACGTGCGCCAGATCGTCGGTGCGATCGAAACGCTCAGCCCGGACGGTGCCCTCGACATCATCGCCCTCGGTGGCGGCGCGATGACCGTGCCGCGTCACCTCGCAGCCACCCGGCCGGGGAGTCAACAGCTCGTGCTCGAGATCGACCCGGACCTCGTCGAGGTGGTCGACCGCGAGTTCGGTCTACCGGTCGACGCCGACCGGGTGATCACGGGCGACGGACGTCTCGGCCTGCGGTCTCTCCCCGACGACTCGGCGGACGTGATCGTGGGCGATGCGTTCGGCAGCCGCGCCGTCCCGTGGCACCTGGCGACCAAGGAGTTCATGACGGACATCGAGCGGGTCCTGCGACCCGGTGGCCTCTACGTCGCCAACCTGATCGACGCACCCACCGAGTCGTTCCTCCGGGCCGAGACGGCCACGATGCGGACGGTGATGCCCGTCGTCGGCGTGATGCGGGGTCCGAGCCTGGTCGACGGGTTCGTCGGCAACGCGGTCGCGGTCGCGAGCACCGGATCGCTCGACGTGGACGCGTGGGACGAGGCGCGACGCCGACGGGGCGACGAGGGTGTCGTCGTCGACGATCTCGACGACTACCTGGCGGATGCGTTGGTGCTCACCGACGACTTCGCACCCGTCGACCAGCTGCTCGCCGGCACCCGCTGACCCGATGGCCGGCCCACCGCCGACCGTGCGCGGCCCGTTCGCGGGACGGGTCCGACGCGCAGCCCACCGGGGGTTGGGTAGCGTTGCCGCATGACATCGATCGACCGTTCGGCCCGGATCTACGTGGCGGGGCATCGAGGTCTGGTCGGTTCGGCGCTCGTCCGTCACCTCGGGTCCGAGGGCTTCACGAACATCCTGACCGCCGGCCGCGAAGAACTCGACCTCCGCAACCAGTCGGCGGTCTCACGGTGGTTCGAGGCGAACCGGCCCGACTACGTGTTCCTCGCCGCCGGGACGGTCGGTGGGATCGGCGCGAACGCAGCCCGACCGGCCGAGTTCATCTACGACAACCTCATGATCCACGGCACCGTCGTGCACTCCGCCTACGAAACCGGCGTCGCGAAGCTGCTCTACCTCGGTTCGTCGTGCATCTACCCCCGCGACGCCGATCAGCCGATGACCGAGGAGGCCCTGCTGACCGGGCCCCTGGAGTCGACCAACGAGTGGTACGCGGTCGCCAAGATCGCGGGGATCAAGCTCTGCCAGGCGTACCGCCGGCAGTACGGCTGCGACTTCATCTCGGCGATGCCGACCAACCTCTACGGACCGGGCGACAACTTCGACCTCGACTCGTCGCACGTGCTGCCCGCACTGATCCGCAAGTTCCACGACGCCAAGTCGACCCCCGACAACACCGTCGAAGTCTGGGGAACCGGCTCGGCGTACCGGGAGTTCCTCCACGTCGACGACCTCGCAGCCGCCTGCCTCTTCCTGCTCGAGCACTACGACGATGAATCCCACATCAACGTCGGCACCGGCGCCGACCTCTCGATCCGGGAGCTCGCCGAGACGATCCGCGATCTGATCAACCCGGGGGCGACGATCCAGTGGGACGCGACCAAGCCCGACGGCACCCCGCGCAAGCTGCTCGACGTCTCCCGCCTCCGAGAACTCGGCTGGGAACCGAGGATCGACCTCGCGACGGGCCTCGAGACCACGTACCGCTGGTACCTCGATCAGCTCGGGCAACGGAGTGCCGTGCGCGGCATCGAGCGCGAGTCGGTGCCGGCTCGCCCATGACCCGGGCGGACGACGACACCCCCGTCCGGCGGATCGCACGCGCCTGGCGAGAACTCCGACGTGGCGCCTCGGGAGCAGTGCTGCGAGCGCACCTGCTGGGCCCTGACGGGCCACCACTCGAACAGGCCCAACTCGACGCACTCGAGATCCTCGCCGGCGAACCGGGCGTTTGGCGGATGAGCGAGTTCGCCGATGCACTCCGGGTCGATCCCAGCACCGCCACCCGGGCGGTCACCCGGCTCGAACGCCACGGACTGGCCGAACGACGAGCGAGCGAGATCGACCGCCGCATCGTCACCGTGCGAGCGACGGCTGCCGGGCGACGCACGGTCGAGCACGTCAGCCGACTGCGGACGACCGGGATGGAGCGGCTGCTGGAGCAGTTCGATGCGGCCGAGCGCGAACAGTTCGCCGACCTGCTCGAACGCTTCGTGACCTCGATCGACGAACTCGTCGCCGAGCTCGAACGTCAGCGCGCCGCGCCGCACGACCGCTGACCACGCGATCGGTCGGCATGGGACGGGACGTGCACCGCCCCACTAGGGTCGCCCCTCGTGGCCGACCAGCAGGATTTCGCCGACCAGGCGATGGAGTACGCACCGCAGCTGTACTCGGCCGCTCTGCGCATGACCCGCAACCGGGCCGACGCCGAAGATCTCGTGCAGGAGGCCTACCTGCGTGGATTTCGGAGCTTCCACACGTTCCAGGAGGGCACCAACCTCCGTGCCTGGTTGTTCCGGATCCTCACGAACGCCTACATCAACAAGTATCGGGCCAAGCAGCGCCGTCCTCAGGAGAGCGACCTCGGCGAGATCGAGGATCTCTACCTCTATCGTCGACTCGGGTCGATGGAGACCGCCGCAGCGAGCATGTCGGCCGAGGAGCAGTTCCTCGACGTGTTCACCGACGACGAGGTCAAACAGGCGCTCGAGGAATTGCCGGACAACTTCCGGCTCCCCGTCATCCTCGCCGACGTCGAGGGCTTCTCGTACAAGGAGATCGCCGAGATGTTGGAGATCCCGATCGGCACGGTGATGTCCCGTCTCCATCGGGGAAGAAAAGCGATGCAGCGCGCGTTGTACGAGTACGCCGAAGCACGTGGGCTGACCCGCACCTTCGACGAGAAACAGGTCGATGTCGCGAACGGCGACTGACGAACGGCAACCGAACGACCACGACGAGCACGGACGAGACATGGCGAACTGCAAAGAGACCATCCGAGAACTCGATGCCTTCCTCGACGGGGAGTTGCCGTCCGACGTTCGGACGCACATCCACGAGCATCTGGACGAGTGCGTCGACTGCCTGCAGGCGTTCGACTTCCAGGCCGAACTGAAGCAGGCGATCCGACGCAAGTGCAGCACGGACGATCTGCCCGCCGGACTGCTCGGCCGGATCGAGATGTGCTTCGACGCCGATTTCGACGACGACGGTACCATCGGGCACGCCGACGGCGCCTGAGGCGGCGGCACCGACCCTCACGCCCGGTGCCGCGCTCGCCCACCTCGCGTCGCGGCCACCCCTCCCGATACGAGAGATTGACCCTGCCCTGATGGACACCCTGGAGATGCCGGCCGTCGAGCCGGCACACGTGACATGGCACCACGCTGCCGAGCGACACCGCTGGTCGCCCCGCGCTCGGCCTCCGGCCGCACTGCGCGCGTTCGTCGGTCTGCTCGGCGTGGCCGCGACGCTGACGGCGGCGGCACTTCTCCTCTCCGACCGAGCCCCGGGCCTCTTGCAGATGACGTTCGGCGACCGGGCCCGGGACCTCTGGGCACGGATCGACGCAGTCGAACGCGTCGGTCTCCCACCCGGGACCGAGGTCCCCCCGACGGACTTCCTCGCACACGTCGCCATCTGGGCGGTCGTCGCCACGCTGATCGGTCTCGCCGTCTGGACGTGGCGGGGCCTCGCGATCGCCGTCGTCGGGCTCGCCGGGGCGAGTCTCGCGCTCGAGCTCGCACAGGGCCGCTACGCGACGGCCCGGACGGTGCAGGCCGAGGACGCGCTCGCCAACCTGATCGGTGTCTCCATCGGGGTCGCCGCCGCCGCGCTCTGCTACATCGCCTGGTCGGCAGGTGCCGCTGCCGCGCGTGCGCTGCGGCGACCGCACACCCGCGCCGATGCGAACTTGAACGGGCGGCATCCCGGCTCGCTACGCTGACCGCATGCTTGCTGCAGAGATCTGGCACTGGTGGATCGGCGTCGCGATGCTGGCTGCCGGGATCGGAGCCACCCTGGCACTGGTCGGTGGCTACCTCAAGCAGGTCTCGGCCCAGAAGTACCCCGACGGCAAGCGCCAGCACGAGCAAGAGCTCTGAGTCGACTCCGCCCCGGGCGGACCTGACCGATGCGCCGCTCGAGCGACACCGCAGGGGCTTGTGACCCACTCGGTGTGCTCGTCGGCCGATGCAACTTCCCGCCGGCGGGAACCGCCGTGGCGTGTGCGTTCTCGGGCGGACCCGACTCGACGGCCCTCGTGGTACTCGCCCGGCACGCCCGACTCGAGGTCACCGCACACCACGTCGACCACCGTCTCCGACCCGAATCGACCGCCGAGGCCGACCATGCTCGCGGCATCGCGGCCGACCTGGGAGTTGCCTTCGTGCTGCACACCGCCGACGTCGAACCGGGCCCCAACCTGGAGGCCCGGGCCCGCGACGCCCGCCGTCTGCGGCTGCCCGACGGTGTGATGACTGGTCACACTGCCGACGACCAGGCCGAAACGCTGATCCTGCGACTCCTGCGGGGGGCCGGGAGCACCGGTCTCTCGGCGATCGAACCAGACCCTTCGCACCCGCTGCTCGACCTGCGGCGGGCGGAGACCACGGCCGTGTGCGAACGGCTCGGGCTCGACACGGTGCACGACGCCAGCAACGACCGACCCGACGTCTGGCGCAACCGGGTCCGGGCCGAGGTGCTCCCTCTGTTCGCCGACATCGCCGGCCGCGACCCGACACCCATCCTGAACCGCACGGCGGACCTGCTCCGGCAGGAGAGCGTCCTGCTCGACGAGCTGGCCGGCACGATCGACCCGACCGACGCCCGTGCGCTGACCTTCGCACCTCCGGCTCTGGCGCGGCGTGCTCTCCGGCGCTGGCTCGCCGACGACGGGTATCCCCCGGATGCGGCCACGATCGACCGGGTGATGACGGTCGCCACAGGGGCCGCGGTGGCGTGCGAGCTGGCCGGCAGCCGTCGGGTGCAGCGGACGAACCAGCGACTCCGCGTCATCGAGCCCTGACCCGGGGACACCCGATCCGGCTCGGGACCCCTCACCACGGCAGATCCGGGTACATCTCGGTCCGATGACATGACCGGCTCGGAATTGCTCAGCCCGGCGGTGCGGGTAGAGTCCTACCCCGCAATGTCATCGTTCCATCAACCTCCGACCCGAACCATCACGGGAACCTGCTGATGCCGCCGAAGCTGCGAGGCAAGTGGGCACTGGGCATCAAGCCCCGCCACTTCACCTGGATCCTCAAGGACAAGCTGGCGATCTGCGAGCGGCCCGGTGGCTACGGCGACAGCCACCGCCGAGTCCGCCGCCAGGAGGAGATCATCTGGATCCGCGAGAACGGGTTCAACTACGCGATCTCGATCATCCAGGCGCCCCACAACCTGCACAACTACGACGATCTCAACCTGCCGTACCGACATCGGCCCTTCAACGCCGACGAGCGCGACTCCTGGCTGACGGCGTTCTATCGCGAGCTCGACGACCTGCTCAAGGCCGACGCCAAGCTGATCGTGCACGGCGAAGAGCTCGGTGACCGCCTCGTGGGGATCATGGGCGGCTACATCCGCTGGTCGGGACTGGTCGACGACGACACCAAGGCGATCGCCGTGACCGAGCGGCTGACCGGCCGGCAGCTCGACCCCTGGGCCCGCGACGTGATCATGGTCGCCTCCAGCCTCCGCGACGACTGACGTCCGACGCCGTCACGGGACGTCAGTAGACGTTGCAGACCGGCGGGACGGCGAGCAGCGGCACCGGGTCGACCGGTGTGCCGTGAGGCTCGGGCCCCGGTCGCACCTCGAAATGGAGGTGCCAGCCACCCGGCGAGGCATTGCCGGTGTCGCCGACCCATCCGATCAGCTGGCCGCTCGTCACCCGGTCGTCGACGGCGAGATCCTCGACGAGCTCGTCGAGGTGGTAGTAACGGTACTTCGTGTCGGAATCGCCGTGGAGACCCCATCCGAGGCCCGATCCACTGCCGCTGAACTCGCGATACAGCACACCGTCCTCGACCGCATACACCTCCTGACGGAAGTCGGTGCCGATGTCGACGCCCTGGTGCCCACCGCTCCCCCGCGACTTGCTGAAGCCACCGAAGTTGTCGAAGACCTCACAGACCGGTCGGGGATCGATCGGGAACTGCAGCCCCGTCGATTCCACGGGGACGGATTCGGCCGGGACGGATTCGGCCGGGACGGATTCGGCGGGGATCCGCTCGGCGCGTTGCGACACGGTCGCGGCGCCGAGGATCCCGTCCGGCGCCGCCCGAACGACGGAGGCCCCGGCGAACAGGATCAGGACGGCCACGAACCAGCGGGCGGATCGGGTCGAGAGGGGGGTCCTGGGACTAGCGTGATGAGGCGTGGCAGGCATGCGGGTGCTCGTGAGCGGAATGGGCGGTGAGTTGGGCAGTCGGGTCGCCACGCTGCTCGAGAACGAGCAGTGGGTCGGATCGCTCGAAGGCATCGGCGTCGATCCGCCCCGCCGGCGACTCCGGCGGACGGTGTTCCATCGTATCGTCGCCGGCGAGCATGACAGAATCGTGACGGAAATCACTCGGTTCAATCCCCACATCGTGGTCCACATCGCCGTCTGGGAGCCCTACGCACGGGCGGCACCGCACGCCGCGCGAGAGCTCACCGACGACGCGGCGACGTCGATCCTGGGTGCTGCGGCCGAGTGCCGCGCACTCGAGTCGATCGTGGTCCGCAGCGGTCTCGAGGTGTACGGCCGTCCACGCGATTCCGTGACGCGGCCGAACGAGGACGTGCTGCCGACGCCGACGAGCGAATACGGCCACACCCTGTTCGACATCGAGCAGACCGCCACGGCGATCGGCGAGCGGATCGGGGTGTCGATCGGCACGTTACGGCTCGCCAGCGTGCTCGGCCCGCACGTCCCCAGCGCGATCGGGCGCCTGCTGCGGATGCCCGCCGTGCCGTTCAGTGCCCTCGCCGACCCACCGTTCGCGGTGATCCACCAGCACGACGCCGCCGAGGCGTTCGTCGCTGCCGCCCACCGACGTCTCGATCAGCCCCTGAACATCGTCGCCCCGGGGGCGATCACCGCCTACCAGGCGATCCGGCGGGGCCATCGCATCCCGATCCCCGTCGTCGGACCGCAGTGGGCGCTCGCCCGTGCGCTCGCCTTCCTGGCCGGTGCGCCGGTCGCCGACCATGTCCAGGAGATGTTGCACCGGGGTCGCCTCGGTGACAACTCCCGCGCCACCGAGGTCCTCGGCTTCGCGCCGACGACGACCACCAAGGACGTGATCGACCAGTTGTACCGCTGGCCGAGCGTGATCCACACGCCCGCCCGGGAGGCCGTGGCATGACGACGAACCCTGTACAGCAGGTGGCCGACGTGATCACCCTGCCCGCGCGCAGCGTCGGCAACCAGGCCGCCGACATGGCGACGACGTCGGTCCGTACCTTCCGGGCCTGGACCGCCAACGAAGTCGACGACTGGGGCCGCGACGACGCGTTCGTGAACCGCGTCTGGTCGCTCAGCCAGCTCCGTTGGAGCACGTCGGTCGGGGGCGCCGACCGTGTCCCCAAGCGCACCGGTGCCCTGATCGTCGTGAACGCCCGCCGGTTCGCCCTGGCGCCGCTCTTCGCCGCCCTCGCCATCGGCGCGGCGACCGATCGTCCGGTCCGGTTCGTCGGACGGCCCGATGTCGCCCCGGTCGGCCCGATGATGCAACGGCTCGGCGCCCTGCTCCCGGTCGACGCCGAGATCCTCGGCGCCCTGCACGCAGGTGAGGTCGTCGTGATCGGAGCGGCACACGAGTACTCCAACCGCCAGACCGGTCTGATCGACCATCGCCAGGTGGGTGCCGCGGTCGCGGCCAAGGTCCAGGTCCTCCCGGCGGCGACCGTCTCGGTGCCGCTCCGCCGCAACGCTCGAGTCGAGATCGGTCCGGCCGTCAGGATCCGGAAGCGGCGTCGCGGCCCGCTCGAGGAACTCGAAACCGCGGATCTCGTCCAGTTCCGCATCGATGCCATGCTCGACGAGATGGGTGGCACGATGACCGGAACACCGCTCGACTGGCTGCCGACCGGCGGC
>Ga0055584_100001900_pt1 | contig 20555 bp, 19 predicted proteins | sample OSDHelmetaG_FD_58716 | JGI IMG/M metagenome (GOLD analysis project Ga0055584, IMG submission 58716) | Pelagic marine sediment microbial communities from the LTER site Helgoland, North Sea, for post-phytoplankton bloom and carbon turnover... | ecosystem: Environmental > Aquatic > Marine >...
AAAACCAACCCACTCATCAATCATCGCGAGTGCTGCCTTGACCGGGTGGCCGCAAAACTAAACATCGGTGGGTGCTCCAGCGTGAACGGCCCCGGATAGGACCTTGCGTGCGCTCAGCCGGATCCCCGGATGGGCCAGTGCTACTGAAGGCTAGACCGGTGGAACCCGGTCTCCATCGCGCCATAGCACAGGGAAGTCCGGGCAATCCATTTGCGCGCCCGTCGCTAGCGTGACGTCCTCGAATGGCGGTGACATATAGCCATCGCGTCGCACAAAGCGCGCGTCATCACCGGTAAAGCGCATAGCAACGGCGCGCCGACGCGCACTTTTACTCTGATTGCCAGGGGCACCGTGGACAGTACGAGCGTGAAACGCGATGCAGTCGCCTGGCTCAAGCGCCCAGCCAAGCAAATTATACGCGTCGCGGTTTGCATCGATATCCGGCACCGTTTCACCTTCGTTACCCGGATGGTCTTCCTCAGTTGCAAAGCTCTTTGGCGCATACCAAGCACCACTGCGATGCGAGCCGCCAACGAACTCTACTGCAATATCGCGCGGCACCGGGTCTAAGGGGATCCACAATGAACACACTTGCGCACCATCAACTACCCAATAGGGTTGGTCGTGATGCCATGGCGTGCGTTCCGCAGTCGATGGTTCTTTCACAAGCACGTGCTCGTGAAAGAAGTTCACCTTTTGCGATTGCATCAGCTGCGCTGCAATCGACGCGGCATTGGATTCAAACACGAAGCGGCGATACCCATCGATACGTTGCCAATTGCAGTAGTCACCAAAAAAGAATCCGCCAGCGCCTTCGGGCGTGTAGAAACGTGCATACGGCCCAGGCACGGCCAGATTCTCGGCCACACCTTCACGCAGTGCGTCTAGCCATTGCGGCGCAATAACATTCTCAAGTTTAACTACCCCGTCCCGCGCAAATGCGGTGCGTTGTTCATCCCCCACCTGCGCTGTTTGCGCTGCTATCGACACGCGCTGCTCCTAGTCGTAATTTGCCGCCGTAAATTGTGACGATACCGCTTGGCCATTGTTTAGCGCGCTTAGGTGCCAAATCCCTTCTGAAAGAAACGTTGCTGGATTAACTTCAAGCGTAAGGCCGATGGTTCGAGATCAGCCGCAACACCTTGCGCTTGTCCAAGCTCGCGAAAATCAAAAAATATACCGCCGCAGCCGCCACACCAATCTATGAGCAAATCCGTCTTTGTTGAAAACGGCATTTCCAACAAGCCGCTCGCGCACTTGGGACACTTCAGTGCAGTGCTAACGGCCTGCGCTTTGACCGCCTCGAACTCGACTAGGTCTGAGCTCAAACCCAGGTAGTCAGCCAGTTCATCGCGGTCAAACCATAAGCCATTGCAGCGCTCACAGAAGTCCAGCGTGACATGATCGGGGGTTTTCATCTCAATCATGCTTTCACTGCTGCACTTGGGACAGTTCACTGTTGTCATATTGACCTCGACGGAAAACGCATCGTGACCCACAAGCCACAATGCTGTTGAAAGCTATGCACCCGAGTTCGCTCTAGCGGCAACAACAGCCAAAAGTTCAGCTGGGTGGCGCACGAATGCATCCTAGCTAGCGCATTTTCTATCGAGCCTCGCGTGCCAGCTGGAGCAGCGCATCGCTGACCGCGTCAGCGCGCTCTAGCGGCACCATGTGCCCCGCATCCGCAACATCTACGCGTTTAGCCAGCGACATTTGTGCCACGATGTCAGCGACGTCCGGCTCGACGTAGAAGACTCGGTCTTGCAAGCCTGTGATCACCGTCACCGGCACCGCCACATCATGCCAAGGCACGTTCCAATCGGCGCTGGCGCCTTGGCTCAGCAGCCCGAAGGCACCACTGCTCTGATCGGCCGGAACATAGTTCTCCGGATTCAGCGCCGTCTTTATGTTCTGCGCTAACCAAGGCTCGGCGAATAGCATCGGCGCGTACAAATCCATCAGCAGTGCCGAACCACCCTGGGCGGCGGCGCGCGCAACTGCCGCGTTAATCCAGTCTAGGCGAATCCCCGGTTTGCGCAATGTATTAATGGTTGCGATCGCCACGGCTGGCACGCCTGCTAGATGCGCACCAATCGCGAACAGCCCGCCGATAGAGAGGCCGACATAAATTGGATTTACTGGCTTTACGGTTGTCAGCAGCGCAACGGCATCAGCCACGATGGCTGGATGCGCAAGCGCGCTCGGCGCAGTGAAATCCGAGCCCTCCTGGCCACGCATATTGTAAAGCAGCGTGCCGTGTCCAGCCGCATACAAGGCTTGCGTTACCGTATCTGTCCACATTGCTAAACTGCCGCTGAGCGCATTGAAAAATACGAAGGTGGCGCCGTTCGCGTGCTCGGGCGGCACGTGCTGATACAACAAGGTGTTACCTGGGGACAATTCTAATGTGCTCATCTCGCCTCTACCCTCCTGTGCGTCATAACCATGACGCAATATTCGACCAATGCCATCTGGAGCCCGCGAAGATGGCACGATACACAAGCCTCAAAGCGCACGCCCACAGGTATTCGTACCGGCAACGGCAATGCACCTAGGACATAGCCGAGCCAACTCAGACCTGTGGCTGCAAGCCGCGTGCAAATTGCTTAGCGCGTCGCACATAACTCGCCGAAATCGACTTTAAACGCTCAATCTCGTCGGGCTCAAGATTACGCCGAACGCGCCCGGGAGAGCCAATTACCATGGTCCCATCGGGAATTTCTTTACCTTCCGCGATTAGCGAATTGGCACCGATGATGCAGTTCTTGCCGATCCGCGCGCCGTTCAAAATTACCGAGTTGATGCCAATGAGCGTGTTCTCGCCAACCGTGCATCCATGCAGCATGACCTTGTGGCCAATGGATACGCCGGCATGCAAATGCATTGGGTAGCCAGGGTCAGTGTGCAGCACGCTGCCATCTTGAATGTTGCAGCGCGGCCCAATGTGTATCGGGTCGTTATCGCCACGCAACACTGCGTTGAACCAAACACTCGCCTCATCTTCGAGTATGACTTTACCCATCACATCGGCGCTCGGCGCAATGAAATGCCCGCGGCCTCGCAATTCCACTCGATCTTCATCCAATTGGTATAACACGCCCAAACACTCCGATTGTCGGCACGATGCCGATGCTGCAATGACAATTCGCTAAATGCGCCCACAGGTCGGTATTCTTGCACACACAGCAATCACCCCGAAACGTGTTACGTGTTCAAGCGGCTACGAATCATGGTCCTACTCTATGTGCTACTGCTAGCTGCGGGCGGTACTTGGTTAACCCAGCTGCGCACCACCGAGTGGGACACGCCACTGTGGGTTGTGGTGCATCCGATCGCCGCCGCATCTGATGCAACAACAGCGCGTTACATAGAACAACTCAACGACGCGAGCTTCGCGGATATCGAGACCTTCTTCGCACGCGAAGGGCAACGTCACGGCGTGCCTTTACGCCAGCCGTTTGTGCTGCGCAAAGGCACGCAGTTGAGCGAGCGGCCGCCAGCACCACCGCGAGATGACAACCCCTTGGAGGTAATATGGTGGTCATTACATTTGCGCTGGTGGTCCTGGCGGGTCGAACGCAACTACGCCGACATCCCATCGACCGTGCGCATTTACGTAGTGCTGCATGACCCCAAGAGCACCGTGAACGTGCCACATTCACTTGGGCTGCAGAAAGCGCTAGTTGGCGTAGTGCATGGCTTCAGTGAGAAAAAGATGAGCGCACGCAACAACGTTGTCATCGCGCACGAGTTACTCCACACAGTTGGCGCAACTGATAAGTACAACCCGGCGACTAGCCTGCCAAGCTTCCCTGGTGGTTTCGCCGAACCACGCAAACAACCACGCTTTCCGCAGCAATTTGCTGAACTAATGGGCGGGCGCATTCCGCTGAGCGCCACCCACGCACAAATGCCTAAGTCACTAAAACGAGTACGTATCGGCGCCCAATCTGCACTTGAGATTCGCTGGCGCGACTGACGCTTAAGCACCAAACCCCGCGGTTCACCATTCCGCGCTCTGCTCAGCACGGCGCCTCAACAGCATGTCAAAACCAAGCACGCCCAAGGGCCACATGCAGCGTTAGCAAAGCGCTATCTCGGTACTTTTGTTTGACGCCAAGATATGTTGCGCATATTATCTCTAGTAGTTTAGTAAGTATATTTTATAACTTACTGATTTGTATGTCTTTAATATCTGATAAAAATCAGGAGTGCGGGAATCGATGGAAACTACAGCGATGGGCGCTGCGCGCGCTAACCCACATAACACCCCTTCGGAAGTTGCCGCTTTAGGCCAGCGTTTGATCAATGATCTGGGCGCCCTGTCGAGCGCAGTACGCAAACAGATAGGCAGCATGCTGAGCCGCCCCAAGTACAGTCAGTTAATGCTGGACTATGGTGACAACGTATTGCGCTTTCCGACCCATCATGAGTTCGATTTCGCGCTCAGCTCGCGTATCGAGCCACCAGCGGATCGGGTCGCGGAGCTTGGACAGCTGACCTTGTTCGAACTTCGCCGCATGGCTACTGACATTCGCAAGCTCGAGCATCGCTTCTCCGATGTGCTCAGTGCTGCGTTAGAGCGCGGCCGTAGTCTCGGACGACTGATGTCGCAGCTGGATCTGAAGTCCTTTTCGAACGACCACGAATGGCGCTCCATTTTTGCAGCGCTGGCAGAATCCGAAGATGAGGGTCACGACCCCTACAGGCAGGTCGCACTAGCCAAATACACCCAATACCTACGCAATCGTCAGGCCGTAATCCAGCATATTTACGCCGCGCGTGGCACCGAACAAGAACAGCCGGAGCCAACTAAGTCTCACGATGTTGTTGCTGCGACAAAATTGCATGAAACGTCGATATTCGATTTCACACAAATCGAGTTAGGCGGCGAAACAGCGAACGACCTGTGGGTGCTACCACGCGGCGAGTCGATCGGTTTGACACTTTCTGGCGCGGAACATATTGACCTTGTGCTTGCTACCTACGCTTTCCGAATAGTCAGTAGTCAGGATACGGTATACCTGGTTGACCGCGACGGTGGCACCGAAGTGCGATTACGCCGTGGTCGCAATTCTATTGGGCGCGACCAAAGCTGTGACGTCGTTGTTGACCACTCTTATCGCGAGATTTCGCGCAAACATATAATAATTGATTGCATCGACCAGTACACAGCGGTACTGACCGATCTTTCATCACACGGCACCCGAGTGCCGGCCTCCAGAGTGATCGGTGTCCGACCCACAGATCATCAGAATGCAGAAATGACAATGGTCGGCGCTGGCCCCGTTCCCAGTCACTAGCACTGAGACAGCACTAGTCTGGGGTTTTGGCGGCTGCACTAGTTTCAGTGTAACCGTTGACCTTGGTTCGGGTGTCCGGCGACTATAATCTGAACGCAAGAGCGCGCATTGTGCGCGCTTGATTGCTTTTCGGAGTATCGCGCATGCCACGTTCCTTTATTCTTCTGCTTGCAAGTCTGCTCACCTTCAGTACGCAAGCACAGGAAATTCAACTCCAGTTACCAAACTGCGAATACACACTTCGACTAGCCCTTGAGCCCACGGTTAAAACCAGCCGGGCGGCTTTTGGTACCGCACTAGGCCCCAGCATGGTGGCAGCGCTGAGCGATCGCGTGCCAGGGTACCGCATTGAATGTCAGGGATTTTCATCTCTGCCACCCGGCGCCCACGAAGCGATGATCGGCGACACTGAAAACCAGATCGCAAGCCTCGGACTGCGGGAACTAAACAAGCCGCTAAAACAAACACGCCTTGGCGTAATGATCGAATTTTCCGGATTAAGTGATATTGCTGGACAGCCTCTCGTGCCCAGCGGCCGTAATTTGTTAGGCTGACGCTCGTTTATCAGCGTGCTAATACCCGAACTGGCAAAAATCTATCCGTCAGATGAAACGACTAGCGCGCTTGCATCCATTAAGCGCTGAACCTGGAGCAGTCCTGTGTCAGATATACCAACGTTAAGGCGTATTTTGCGCGAATCGCGCACGATCGCGATGGTCGGCCTGTCGGCCAACTGGTACCGACCAAGCTATTTCGCGGCAAAGTACTTGCAAGATCATGGCTACAAAGTCATCCCCGTCACACCTCAATATGATGAGGTACTCGGTGAGCGCTGCTACCCAACGCTACAAGACGTGCCAGAGCCTATTGATGTGGTTGATTGTTTTAGGCGTGCCGAAGAAATTCCAGCACTCGCTGAGTCAGCTATCGAAGTCGGCGCAAAAGTCCTGTGGATGCAACTCGGCATAGTGCATGAGGAAGCGGCAAGCAAAGCGAGTACCGCCGGACTGGATGTGGTGATGGACCGATGTATGAAAATCGAATTCGCGCGCTTATTCGGCGGACTTAACTTCATTGGCGTGAACACAAAGGTTATTTCTTCGAAACGACCTTTGTGGGTGCCGTACTAACGCGCAAGCGCTGGCCACACCCGAGTCATATTCTAAAAAGATCTTTGAGAAATACCGATGCCTGATCACGAATTTGATATTGAAACGCTGTGCCTACACGCAGGCCAAGTACCTGACCCTGCAACCGGCGCACGCGCCGTGCCGATTTACCAGACTTCGTCGTACGTCTTTGACGATACCGATCACGCCGCCAGCCTGTTCAACCTACAAACGTTTGGCAACGTTTACACACGGCTCATGAATCCGACTAATGCCGCCTTCGAGGAACGCATGGCCGCGCTCGAAGGCGGCACTGGCGCCTTGGCGCTGGCCTCAGGTATGGCAGCGCAGATGGTCGCGTTATTAACTCTGTTGGAAGCCGGTGATCATCTAGTCTCAGCCAGCACTCTTTATGGCGGTACGTTTTCGCAGTTCGATGTGACATTCCGGAAAATGGGCATCGAAACCACTTTCGTTGATCCGGAAGATCCGGAGAACTTTGCCCGGGCGATCACCGATCGTACCAAAGTAATTTACGGTGAAACCTTAGGTAATCCCTTAACGAATGTATTCAACTTCGAAGCGGTAGCAGATATTGCGCACGCGCACGGAATACCGCTCGTCATCGATAACACCTTCGCCAGCCCATATTTGTGCAGGCCGTTCGAGCATGGCGCCGACATCGTCGTGCACTCGGCGACCAAATTCATTGGCGGTCACGGTACCTCAATGGGCGGCGTCGTGATCGAATCAGGCAAGTTTCCGTGGGATAACGGACGTTTCCCGATGATGGTCGAGCCAAGCGACGGCTACCACGGCGTGCGTTTCTACGAAACCTTTGGCGACTTCGGTTACATCATGAAAGCGCGCATGGAAACACTGCGTACGCTCGGCCCATCCATGAGCCCGTTTAACGCGTTCATGTTCTTGCAGGGTCTCGAGACCTTGCACGTGCGTATGGATAGGCATGTGCAGAACGCTATAGCGGTGGCGCAGTTCCTCGAGCAGCATCCACGCGTATCCTGGGTTAGCTACGCTGGCTTGCCATCTAGCCCACACTACGAGCTTGGCCGCAAATATCTGCCAAAGGGCTGTAGCTCAATTCTCGCATTCGGCATCAAAGGTGGCCAAAGTGCAGGGGTGAAATTTATCGAAGGGGTGGAATTTCTAAGCCACTTGGCTAACGTTGGCGATGCCAAAACACTGGTCATTCATCCCGCGTCGACAACCCACCGACAGCTCAATGAAGAGCAACTTATTGCAGCTGGAGTGGGCCAGGACATGATCAGATTGTCTGTGGGCTTAGAAAGCATCAACGACATACTTTGGGATATTGACCAGGCGCTGGCAAAATCCTCAGCCTGATGCCATTGCCGATTAAAGCGAAGAAGCGCGCCCGAGCATTCACAGGCGTTTCCTCGGCCTGATGAGGATACGCCCAGTCCGCTGCAGCTAAGCCGTATGCGTACTGCTCAGCCGGGTGCACAACAGCGCTCAGCGCTGTCACGGCGAGCTGGCTCGAATTTAGTGTGAAAGGATCTGGCTAAGGAACAGCTGGGTCCGCTCATTTTGCGGATTATTAAAGAATCGATCAGGCTCGTTCTCTTCGATGATTTCCCCTTCATCCATAAAGATCACACGATGGGCGACAGTCTTCGCAAAGCCCATCTCGTGGGTGACGCAAATCATTGTCATGCCTTCTTCTGCGAGCTCAATCATTACATCAAGAACTTCTTTGATCATCTCCGGATCCAGCGCGGAAGTTGGCTCATCGAACAGCATCACTTTCGGGCTCATACACAATGAGCGCGCGATAGCGACCCGTTGCTGCTGCCCACCGGAGAGCTGCCCCGGGTATTTGTTGGCCTGATCTGGGATCTTGACACGCTCGAGGTAACGCATTGCAACCTCTTGTGCGTTTTTCAGAGGCATCTTGCGCACCCAAATTGGTGCCAGCGTGCAATTTTCCAATACCGTCAAATGCGGGAACAAATTGAAGTGCTGAAATACCATCCCAACTTCACGGCGGACATTGTCGATACGTTTGAGATCATCCGTGAGCTCAATGTTTTCAACTTTGATCGTGCCTTTCTGATGCTCTTCGAGACGATTGATGCAGCGAATCATGGTCGACTTACCAGAGCCTGAAGGCCCACAAACAACAATTCTCTCACCTCGTCGCACAGTCACATTAATGTCTTTTAGGACATGGAACGAGCCGAACCATTTGTGCATGTGGCTGATGTCAATTACGACCTCATCAGAGACCTCTAGGCTTTTCGGTGTGGCTTCGGACATCACAATAATTCCTCGCGTAGTGCGCGATCGCTCACTTCTGATGTCCCGTTTCCAACTTACGCTCTAAATAGAGCGAATAACGAGACATGCTAAAGCAACAAATGAAAAAGAATGCGCCAATGAATACGTAGACTTCGGTGGCAAGGCCCGACCATTTGATGTCAGATATCGACGCCCGACCAATCCCCAGTGGATCAAGCAAACCGATGATGCTAACGAGTGTCGTATCCTTAAACAGACCGATGAATGTATTGACGATCCCAGGGATCGATATCTTCAGCGCTTGCGGCAATATGATTAGCCGCATTGAATCCCAATAGCGCAATCCGAGCGAGTTGGCAGCTTCGACCTGCCCCGAGGGTATCGCTTGCAGCCCGCCACGCACTACTTCTGCGATATACGCCGAGGAGAACAGCGTCACCATGATAAGTACGCGCAACAGCAGATCGAACGTTGTGCCCGGTGGCAAGAAATAATTCAACATCGTTGATGCTACAAACAACAAGGTGATCAGCGGCACACCGCGAATAAACTCGATAAACAGCACCGACAAAGTCCGCACTGCCGGCATTTCTGATTGCCGCCCTAGCGCCAGCAAAATACCAATGGGTAGAGATACGACGATACCTGTAATGCCGACAATCATCGTCAGCATAAAGCCGCCGAAGCGACTCGTTTCCACCGGCTCGAGGCCCAATATGGTGTTACCAACAAGCAAGAAGAAGGCGATAACCGGGTACGCAATCGCAAACCAAAGTAACTGCCCTCGCCCTGGTATTTGCGCAAACAATACCGGTATGACGGCCACAATCATCAACGCAAAGCTGAGGTTGACGCGCCAACGATGCTCGGCCGGATAGAAGCCGTAAATGAATTGGTCGGAGCGCTCTCCAATAAACGCCCAACAGGCGCCACTACCCAGCGCTAAACACTCTTTACGCGATTCAGCCACGAAAACCGCATCGAAGAACGCCCAGTTAAGAATTGCGGGAACCAACTGGTACAACACGAACACTGCGGCCACGGTCAACACCACGTTGAGCGGGGAATTCAGCAGGTTTGAGCGGATCCAAAAGATCGCGCCTGACATTAACAGAGGCGGCGGCAGATCCGGATGCTGACCTGGTGGGTATTTGCGTTTTTGCTCTGACATATTGTTCCCCTAACGCTCAACCAACGCGATCCGCTGGTTGTACCAGTTCATAAACAAACTGATCAGCAAGGAGAAAGACAAATACAGCAGCAATACGAGAATCATGCATTCCATTTCCTTTCCCGTTTGGTTCAGCGTGATTCCACCGAGGGTCGCAACGACATCCATGTAGCCAATAGCGATGGCCAACGAAGAGTTCTTTGTGAGGTTCAGATACTGGCTTGTTAGCGGCGGAACAATTACGCGCAGCGCTTGCGGGATTACAACCAGACTCAACACCCGCCCAGGTTGGACACCCAACGACGCCGCCGCCTCAGTTTGGCCATGGCTTACCGACTGGATCCCTGAACGGACGATCTCTGCGATGAATGCCGCGGTGTATAGCGACAGCGCCCACCAAAGAGCGGCGAACTCTGGCAACACGGCTAAGCCACCTTCCCAGCGAAAACGCCCGAGTTTTGGTACTTCGAAACTGATTGGTTGGCCGCTAAGAAAATACGCAATCAGTGGTATGAAAATCAGCAAGCTGACGGTGACCAAAGCCAGCGGGTAGATTTTGCCGGTCGCATTTTGCTGCGCCTTCGCCCAACGCGCAAACGCGAATGCGACAACCGCAGCGAGCACTATCGCCATCAGCACCAGCCCAAAACCGGATTCAAATATCGGCTTGGGGATATACAGGCCGCGATTAGACAGTGCCCAACCTTCCGCTAGCATAAATGCCTGCTTTGGTTGCGGAAAACTATGCACGATGATCGCGTGCCAAAGCAAAATCTGAACCAACAACGGCACGTTGCGAGTCATCTCTACGTAGGCGTAGACCAGGCGGCTCACGAGAATATTGCTGGACAAGCGCAACACGCCGAGCGTGAAGCCGATTACGGTCGCGGCAATAACGCCACAAAACGCGACGATGCCCGTATTCAATATGCCCACAAATGCCGCGCGCTGGTGCGGCATGCGCGAATCGTATTCTATTAGTGTTTGATTGATGTCATAGCCGGATGGGAACGACAGAAATTCGAACCCAAAGGTTTTACCTAGTTGTTCCAGATTAGCGACTGCATTAGAGAGCAGCCAATAAAGTGACGCAAACAAGGCAGCCATCACTAGAATCTGGATAATTACTGCGCGGGTTCGCTTATCGCGCCAGTGGCGCAACAAACCGCTGTCATCGTGGCTCAATACAGCTTCAGACATCTTCAACCAACTATCAGTTGGCGACTCAACGTTTAGTTCGCCCGTGTGAAGAGTCCGTTGCGTCACGCAGCACGTGACGCAACGGAGATCTTAGATTGCGGCTTTGCTTGTTAGCGCATCGGTGGCGCGTAGAGGATGCCGCCATCGCTGTATAAGGCGTTCAGTCCTCGCTCAAGACCAATCGGCGTGCTCTTACCGATGAACTTTTCATAGACTTCGGCATAGTTACCCACTTGACCGATAATCCGCGCGGCCCAGTCCTTATCCAGACCGAGCATACCGCCAAGATCGCCTTCCGTTCCAAGGAGTCGATTGATCTCTGGATTGTTAGTCGGTTTTGCCAGCATGCCTGCAACGTTCTTAGAGCTAACGCCGTACTCTTCGGCATTAATCATTGCGTTAAGTGTCCAACGCACGACGTCTGCCCATTGATCGTCGCCGTGGCGCACGAGCGGACCAAGCGGCTCTTTCGAAATGATTTCCGGCAAAACCACGTGATCATCTGGCTTTTCGAAGGTGGTGCGCGTTGCGGCTAAGCCCGAGGCATCGGTGGTATACACATCACAGCGGCCAGCTGCGTAGTTTGTGCGCGCTTCTTCGTTTGTCTCAATCGGTACCGGCTCATACTTCATGTTATTAACGCGGAAGTAATCAGCCAGATTCAACTCCGTTGTGGTACCGGTTTGAATGCACACCGAGGCGCCGTCAAGTTCTTTGGCGCTGGTGACGCCCAGTTTCTTTGGCACCATGAAACCTTGACCATCGTAGTAGTTGATGCCGATGAAGGTCAGCTGCAGATCCGTGTCACGGCTATAGGTCCAGGTCGTGTTGCGGGCAAGCACATCAACTTCGCCAGCACGCAGCACTGTAAAACGAGTCTTACCGGTAGTTGGCGTGTACTTAACCTTGCTTGAGTCGCCCAGCACTGCTGCAGCAACTGCTTGGCATACCGCTGGGTCAAAACCCTGCCAGTTACCTGTTTTGTCAGTAAATGCGAAGCCAGGCACACCGGTCGACACACCACACTGAACAAAACCTTTCTTTTTTACATCATCAAGTGTGCCAGCAGATGCCACACCCGCGAACGCAATTGACGTAATCGCCATCGCGCCCGCGGCAGCCTTTAATAATCTCATTTTCGTCTCTCCTAAAATTTAACTGTTTGCCGTCGTAACGTTCAGTCTAGACAACTCCACCCACAACGCTGCAATCAATTTGCGCGCAGTGGTGCCACTACGACACGACGCGTGCCTGCGGCGGCACGGCAATGACATCATAGCAAAACGTCCAACTCTACTCTGAAACTAGCACAAGCCCCAAATACCGACAATATGTTACAACGACCAATAATGTCTGGCCCGGCCAAAGCGTGTTCGCCAGAATCGACCAGAGTCAGCCACAGTGTAGGCGAGATCTCTAGCCAACTTATTTGCGGTACTCCGCGAACGCGTCGCCGTCGTTATGGGAGCGTCTCGAGCAAGGCCTTAGTGCGACAACAGTAGTGTGCTTCGCGCGTCGATATAGTGCTGTTGGTCGTTGCCGCGGCAACATCAATTAACGCAAGTAACCCGTGCACTGGCGATGTTGGTGCCCGGGCAACTTTCGGCACTAACGGGGTATCGCGCATCGCAGGCTGGCGGCGAGGTGCGCTCCATCGGGTTGAGTCAAGGGAGACTCACTTGGGCGAGCAAAATAGCCGTGATGGTCGTCGGCAACGGCTCCCGGCTTGTGCCTCGACTTTTCGGACCAGCCGCGCGATGTTGGTGCCGCGATGAGCCAAATTGGAGCGAGGTAGTCAATCTGACCCACATCTTGCCCGACCGCCGGTACCACCGGAGTCCGTCCAATGGTGGAATGCAAACCAATCTGCGGGTGCGCGCAAAGTAGCCATAGCCAGCACCCGAACCATGTCGACATGCAAACAAGATGGCGCCTCGAACGTAACATTAGGCGTGGGATCAAGTAATATCTACACTCTGCTTTTAATCTCCTCACTGCGCCTATGCATTCCGCCGCCCCTTTCGATCAGACCGTTGAGGCCACCCTCAATCTCGGCGAAATTGCCAATGTTCGGCGCGGCGAAAAGGTGCAAGTCCGCCCTGAAAAGGTGTACGCAGAAGATGCCTTTCAGCGCACGCTGACGCTACTGAGCCTTGAGCGTAGCGATGTCGTGCGCGAGCGAAGCAAGCAGCTGAGCAGCGCCGAGGCTGCCCGTGACGAATACGTCCCCGACAATGCACAGCTGCGCACGGTATTTCTGTTCGCTGAAGCTGTGGGCGGATATGAAAAGCTGCACGACCTCGTATACGCCTATTCGCCGGGCCTCAACCTAATTGAAGTTGTGCGCGAAACGGTCGCGCAAACGCCATTGCGGCCATTGCAGCTACGCGACCTCACGGCCTACCGAATGCAGATTCTTGAGGCGATGGCAAGCGCGCAGGCGTATTTGCAAGACCACGGCACCACCGACTTTTCCAACGACGATGTACGTCAGCTCTACGAGCTCCTGACAGAAGCGCAGTCGCGCGCCATCCAGATCGACAAGATCTTGGGCCAAAACTTAATGCATGAACTCAATGCTGCGGTGGTGTTATTACACACCTACGCAGAGAAAATGCGCTCAGTGGAGGAAACCTTATCAGGTGTTTTCTTAGTCGAGAGTGAAGTCATGTTCATTCCACCAAACGAACTGATTCGCTGCGTTGACGCTATTTTTCGCGGCGTCGCGAACCCCTACTTGGCCGCCAATGTCGACGGTGTAACGCTGCTGGCAGCACGTAACTTGCTCATACAAGTCGTCGCGTTTTATAGCTACTACGGTAAAACGCAGATATACAAAATGCTCAATCGAGCTGGTGCAACGCAAGGCACGTTCGGTATAACCACCTATGTGCGGCGTGAGATTCGCCAGATATTTGAGGCATGCCAGGTTAAAAATCGCCTAGTTTTACGCCGCGTGATGCAAGATGCGGCGCAAGAATTTGAACTCTCAGTAAGTGCAATCCAACGCGCGGCGGAAGAGACCGCGGTCGAGAATGTGCGGCGCATGATGCCGTCCATTGCGACGCAACCAAAACTGCGTATCCGGTCATGGTGGCGACGCCTGCTGGGATTAAGATAGCCGCCACCGTGATAGCCGCGGCTTAGATCGAATAGGCAGCACGAACCTCTTCCCCGATAATCTTCAGTCCGGCGCGCACATCTGCCTCGGGGCCCGAGTAATTAATACGAATACATTCGTATTTATGTTGCCAAGGCTCATCCAGACCGGGGAAAAAGTGATGACCGGCAACCACTACCACGCCGCGACGTTTTAGGCGTTGGTAAAGCTCAGCACTCGGCACCGGTATATCCTTGCACCACAGCCAGAAGAAGAATGCGCCTTCCGGCTTATGAATTCGGCATGGCAAGCCGGCGACTGCGGTACGTAGCCAATCGAGGGCCACACGCGCGCGTTGCTGGTAGAACGGTCGAATTAAAGTTCGACTTACATTGATGATCTCGCCGCTGTCGACTAATTCAGACACCAGCGCTGGACCAAGGCTATTGGATGCGAGACTAACAATCGCGTTCATTGCACCGACCGCCTCAATTACTTCTGGCGCGCCAACAACGATTCCTGTGCGCACGCCCGGCAACCCGAGCTTCGACAAGCTGAGACAAATAATGCTGTGCCGAGAGAACACCGGCTTGGCATCACGGAAAATTATATCGGGAAACGGCGTGCCGTAAGCGTTGTCAATCAACAACGGAATGTCGCGCTCGCGCGCGAGCGCCATTAACATTTCCAGCTCTGCTTCGGTCAACACGTTGCCAGTTGGATTGGTCGGGCGCGAAACACAGATCGCACCGATATCGTCAGGCACTTCGAAATTTTCAAAATCCAATCGGTATTTGAACAAGCTGTCATCGAGCAATTCAATTCGCGGCTTACGTGCGACAAATAGATTCGGTTCGACGCCTTGGTCAGCGTAACCGATGTACTCCGGCGCTAATGGCAACAATATGCGTCGCACCGTGCCGTCTGCATGGGTGCCAGCGAACAGATTAAACAGGAAGAAAAATGCACTCTGGCTGCCATTGGTGATGGCGATATTCTCAGGCCCAATTGGCCAGCCAAAATGTGTTCTTAGCAGCCGCGCCATCGACTCCAAAAAGCGTTGATCGCCGCGCTGCCCATCGTAAAGCCCGATAGTACGATTTAGCTCGTCAGGACTGTGCGCCAAGGCCTGCAGTCGTGCACGAAAGAGCTCCTGCACCGCCGGTATAGAACCGGGGTTGCCGCCGCCAAGCATTATTTGTGGGGAATCAGTGGCAAGCGCATCGCCCAGATCGCGCATTAGCTGCAGCGTGCCAGATTCGCCGGTCATTCGTCGGCCAAGGTTCGAAAATTGCATGTGTTTTAAGATTCTAATGAGTATTGATTTACGGGCGTAGTGTATGAGCCACGACCCTTAAGGGCTCGCAAGCTACAAATTTAGTCCTGACGCAAGCGCTCGTTCACAGCGATGGGCGTTGGATAACGATTCATAACAATGTAAGACGAAGCGATAAACGTGAATAAGGTTGCAGTTTGGATCAAACTTGCCAGCTGCTGCGCTATCACGCCCTCGGTAAGCGCCAGCGCAACAACTAACAACGTGAACTCGCTGGCTTGACCGAGACGCACGCCGACTTCGCGCGCTAAACGCGGCTTTTCGCCGTTTAGTTGCAGCAAATATCGATAGCCGAAAGCCTTAACGACCATCACCACCGCGGCCAAACCAAGCGCCGGCAACACCACATCGCCAACCTGGGACAATGGGAAATCGGCTCCCAGGGCAAAGAAAAACAAGATTAAGAAGAAATCCCGCAAGGGTTTGAGCGTTTCTGCGATGTAAGTTGCGACAGGATTTGCGGCCAGCGTCACACCCGCAACAAAAGCCCCCATTTCGTGCGAAAGGCTCAAAGCATGCGCCAAGATTGCGATGCCTAGACACCAGCCAATGGTTGCCAGAAAGAGATACTCAGAAATTGTGTCGAAGCGCATCAACAACGGAATCAACAAGTACCGGCTTAGCCCCCAGCACAGCAAGGCCAGAGCTGGCAGGGCCGCGATTGGCGCCAACATCAACAGCCAACCATCACCGCCATTGGAGGTAGCTTGAACGCCTAACAACATCAGGATTGCAATCATGTCTTGCATCAGCAAGACGCTGATAATTACCTCGCCGAGATGGCGATGATGAAGCGCGGTGGTCGGCAATAGCTTGAGCCCAATAATAGTGCTCGAAAAACCCATCGCCAAACCAACAAACAGCCCCTCGGTCAGCGTGTAACCAAGTGTCAAACAAAAAGCCACCACCGGCATTAACACCAACACAGCGCCAAACAGCGTCACGCGTGATGCCGGACCAAGCAGGCGAGCGAGCTTTTGCGGATGCAGATTGAGTCCCAGTAAGAACAGCAAGAAGATGATGCCGACCTGACCTACGTCACTCACATTAACCGCATCCGGAATGAGATCGAGTGCTTCTGGGCCCACCAATAGCCCCACCACGACGTAAGCAATCAATAGCGACTGCCTCGCGTATAGTGCCGCCGCTGCGATCAGAGCCGTGCCGGTAAACACCAGAAACAGCAAGAAAATAATCGGCGCTTCGCTCATGCGTCGATGCGCATTTCGGCACGCCGAACGAAGGCGCTAGTGATATTCAACTCAAGGACTATCCAGGTGCGGAAACTGGCTGCGCGGATCTGCAATGTAGATACGCTCCGTGCGGTAGATTTGCATACCCGCCTTTTGGTATTCACCCAAGGCACGCGGGTGATCGAGACTGCAGGTGTGCAGCCAAACACGCTGTGGTGATATCTGCCATGCACGATGCAACATCCAACGCAAAAAATAACTACCAAACCCGCGCCCGATGAATTCCCGCATTAAGCCGAAATACATCACTTCAACTTCCACGCCACTGCCAAAATTAAGCTCTACGTATCCAGCTGGTACGCCGGCGACGTGCAACACGTCAATTTCGATACCGGGGGCACGGATAGCCTTCAATAGCGCTGCATCATCCATGCGTAAACGCTCGTACCACTGCCAATCACGCCCAACTTGGTCATATAAGAAGCGATAAAATCCCGCGGTTGCTTGGTCTGCGCGTATAACGCGCACATCGTCACTAGGCGCGTTCGGCGCCAATGGTGGCTCGCACAGCTTCAAGTACGTCACGTCTACTGCCACTTGGCGCTCGCGGCTTGGCCAAAATTTCATCGCCGCGCTACTCGATATTCAAGGTGTCGGTGATTTCAATATCGACACCTAAACCGGGGACCAACAAGGTCATACTGACCGCGACGCTTGCATCGCCCCGGAGTTGGCCGGAACTCACCGCTGCGCGCACTGCCTGTTCAATCTCGCGCTGCGAGGTGATGCCTACGCGCTTCAGAAACTGGCGAAGCGCCATATTGAACGTGTCTTCGTTCACGGCTGTACCTTTATCATCTGTGTTTACCCTATAGCGTACTACCCCATGCAAGCTCGCGTCGCGAACACGCTATGATGCTTGCCATCAAAGGCCACCCCGATGGACAGCCCATATGAGCGCTCCCCGAGTCCGCATACTGCCAAACTGCGAAGGCGAAGAACCCGACTTGCTGCCGGTAGCGGAAGCGTATCGCCGCATCGCGGAATCGTTGGTACCACTCGATGCGCACGAAGCTGTGCCGCTCGGTGAAGCCTTGGGGCGGGTGCTAGCGCTCGCTGTGACGTCGCCATTCGACGTACCACCGCACCGAAACTCAGCCATGGACGGATATGCGGTGGACTCTGCAGATCTGCCGGTTAACACTATCCGCACCTTAGACGTAGTGGGCACTGCGTGGGCCGGTCGCCCTTACGAAGGCACGCTGAAGCGTGGCCAAGCAGTGCGCATCATGACGGGTGCAGCGATGCCTAATGCAGCGGACATGGTCATAATGCAGGAGCAAATAGAGACCATCGACAACACGATCCGCATCGACGGCGCGCACAAAGCAGGCCAAAACGTGCGCGCAGCCGGCGAAGACATTAAGGCCGGAGCAACGGTGCTGGCCGCCGGAAAGCGCTTGGGGCCAGCCGAACTGGGCTTAATTGCATCACTCGGCCAAGCCACCGTCGAGTGTTATCGCAGACTTCGCGTTGCGGTGTTTTCAACCGGCGATGAAGTGCGTTCACTCGGCGATGCGCTTGACCCTGGCGCGATTTACGACAGCAACCGTTACACCTTAAGGGGGATGTTAGAGCGTCTTGGTGTTGAGCTGCTCGACATGGGCGTGCTCGCAGATGACCGCGATGTGGTCCGCGCTGCGCTCGACCGCGCTGGCCACGAGGTCGATGTGATAATCACCTCCGGTGGCGTTTCTGCCGGTGCCGCCGACTTCGTAAAAACTACGCTAGAAGAGTTAGGTCAAGTCGGTTTTTGGAAGATTGCCATTCGACCAGGGCGTCCGCTCGCCTTTGGTCGAATTCATAATGCTGCGTTCTTCGGCCTACCCGGCAATCCTGTAGCCGTAATGGTGACGTTTTATCAGTTTGTACGCGCGTCCTTGCGAACGCTAGCGGGTGAGGAAAACCCACCGCCTGAGCCAACTATTGATGCCTGCGTGCAAAACCGCCTGCGCAAAAAAGTCGGACGGGTTGAGTACTACAGAGCGGTGTTGGAGCGCAATGTGAGTGGACAATTGACCGTGTCTACCACCGGCGCCAGCGGCTCTGGCTTGCTGCATACCATGAGCGACGCCAATTGTTTCATCATCTTACCGCAGGCAAGCGACTCAGTTGAGACTGGCACTATCGTGCAGGTGCAACCGTTCTACGGCCTGATATGAAAGCGACGCGCAAGCACGCCGATACGCAATTACGCTTGCAGCTCGGCGCGGTTACGGAAGTGACTTAAGGCCTCAGGGTTGGCGAGCGCCTCTTGGTTCTTAACCGGATCTCCGTGTACAACGTTACGCACCGCGAGTTCGACGATCTTGCCACTCTTAGTGCGCGGTATATCGTCGACAGCAACAATTCGCGCTGGCACATGTCGTGGCGTCGCATTAGCGCGAATGTGCGCGCGAATGTGCGCTTGCAGCTCATCGCTCAGTGTCACTCCATCGGCCAATCGCACAAACAGCACCACACGCACATCGCCCTGCCACTGCTGGCCGATAACCAGGGCCTCCGCAACTTGCGCGAGCTGCTCAACCTGGCGGTAGATCTCAGCGGTGCCAATACGTACCCCACCGGGATTTAGAACCGCATCTGATCGACCGTGGATGGTCATGCCGCCGTCGGCCGACATTTCCACGTAATCACCGTGACACCAAACTCCGGGGAACTTATCAAAATACGCACTGTGATAGCGCGTTCCGTCGGCATCATTCCAAAATCCAATTGGCATGGATGGAAATGCCTTGGTGCAAACAAGTTCGCCCTTACTTTCGCGCAGCGCATTGCCGTGGTCATCGAATACATCGACTTGCATGCCCAATACCGGCGCTTGAATCTCGCCGCGGCGCACCGGCAGCGTCGGCACACCAGCCACAAAACAGCCGAGAATATCAGTGCCACCAGCGATCGAGGCTAAATGCACATCAACCTTAATATGTTCATAGACGAAATCGAAACTCTCTGGCACCAATGGCGAACCAGTGGAAAGAATCGCACGCATAGAACCAAGATCATGGGTCTCGCGTGGACGTAGTCCAGCCTTCTTCACGCCATCGAGAAACTTGGCCGAAGTACCGAATATGGTAATTCCATGCGCATCAGCGAGGTCAAATAAGGCTTCCGGGCCAGGAAAGAATGGTGACCCGTCATACAGCACAAGGGTAGCTTCAGTTAGTAAGCCCGACACCAGCCAGTTCCACATCATCCAACCGCAGGTGGTGAAATAGAACAAGCGATCCGATGGCTTCACGTCCGCTTGTAGCAAGTGTTCAACAACATGCTTCAGTAAGGTGCCGCCCGCTCCATGGACTATGCACTTTGGCACACCGGTAGTGCCGGACGAGTACATGATGTAGAGCGGATGATCGAACGGTAGTCGCACAAACTCGATGTCGCCAGCGGCAAAGTCGGCGATAAAGTCTGCCAGTGTCACTGCTCCAGGAATTTCTGCCAACCCTGATTGTTCGCCTGTGTATGGCACAACTATGGTGTGTTTTATCGACGGCACTGCGGCGACGATGTCGCGCACCTTGGCGAGACTATCAATGACTTTGCCGTTATAGAAATAGCCGTCGACGCAAACTAAGATTTTGGGCTCGATTTGACCAAATCGATCAACTACCCCTTGTACGCCAAAATCCGGCGAACACGATGACCAGGTAGCTCCTAAACTAGCCGCGGCCAGCATCGCCGCTATAGTCTCGGGCATGTTTGGTAGGTATCCGCCGACACGGTCACCAACACCCACGCCCGCTGCAGTCATGGCCGCACTCAAGCGACTGACCAGAGCGTGTAGCTGCGCGTAGCTG
>Ga0055584_100001901_pt1 | contig 20550 bp, 15 predicted proteins | sample OSDHelmetaG_FD_58716 | JGI IMG/M metagenome (GOLD analysis project Ga0055584, IMG submission 58716) | Pelagic marine sediment microbial communities from the LTER site Helgoland, North Sea, for post-phytoplankton bloom and carbon turnover... | ecosystem: Environmental > Aquatic > Marine >...
CCCCCCCCCCGCAAATTTGGGTTAGTTCAGAGCGGTTTTTTTTGCCTGTTTGCGCGAGCCTGAACCAACTACAAACCGTTACATATTCCTTGCCGGCACCATTGACCTGTAAAGGGCGCGCAATAGTGCTACCCAAACGATTGACTAACTAACTCCCTGCAGAAAAAGTATCACAACTTTTTATATCGCCCGAATCAAAACCTCTCTTGAACCATTTGACACGTTGGGCCGAGGATCCGTGGGTAAAACTGTCAGGAACGACACCCCGCCCTGATTCCTGCTGCAGACGGTCATCACCGATCGCCGACGCCGCCCTCAGCGCTTCTTCCAGATCGCCCGGGTCCAGTACCTGCCGTTCGGTATTGGCAGCATGGCCCCATAACCCGGCAAAACAATCCGCCTGTAATTCCTGTTTTACGGACAGGGCGTTGACTTCCTTCTTGCTTCTGCCTCGCCCGGCCTGACGGACCTGATCACTGATTCCCATCAGGGTCTGCACATGATGGCCGACCTCGTGCGCAATAACATAGGCCTGGGCAAAATCACCAGGCGCACCATGACGCTGTTTCAGATCCTGAAAAAAGGAAAGGTCAATGTACAGCTTCTGGTCTCCGGGGCAATAAAAGGGCCCCACTGCCGCCGATGCCGCACCACAGGCAGAATTGACCCTGCCGGTAAATAGAACCAACGTTGGTTCTTTGTAGACAGAGCCCTGCTCCCGAAAGATGGTCTGCCAGGTGTCTTCTGTGTACGCCAATACGGTCACTACAAAGTCACCCATCTCTTTTTCCGCCGCGCTTAACTCACGTGGTTGGGTATTGACGGTTGACCCGCCTCCACCCAGTAACAAGGGCAGAAGGTCGATACCCATCATGCGACTGCCAAAAAATACCACAACACCAACCAGCAGCATGATTCGACCGGTTTTTGTACGCACCAGCATTGGGATAAAACTCAACAAGCCAGAACCTTTACCACCACCGTAACCGGCGCTCTGCCCGCGCCGGTCCTCAACATTGGTGCTCTTCCTGCTACCTTTCCAGCGCATTTTCTTTCCTTAAACCTTCAGTAAGTAAATATAATGCCACCGGCAGAACCGGTAAGCTATAGCTCATCATTTGAGTATTGTTAAATCTGGTCACGTACAGACATCATCCGGGGTATTGCAAGCATGAGTGCTGGCACGCAGCCTCGGAACTGTCGAAGGTGGCAATGCGGGCCGCAAGATTTTACACGGTGTGCTGGGGTCGTTAATTAAACAGACCCAAATGTGTCATTTTCGGGTCTTACACCTCAGGCCGGGAAACCTCCGGGGGCAACATCAGTGTTGCTGGCGACTGAGTCGATAAATCAGGATGGCAGCCCTCTGAATGGCAACCGGTAGGGAATCCAGATCCAACGACTCGTTCGGTGTATGACCACCGCTACCATAGGCACCCATTCCGGCAAGCCCATCTGTATAGGGCGCCACGAAAGAAATGTCCGCCGCACCGCGTCTGGACGCATCAAGTTCCGGCATGGCTTCGCGACCGAGATCCTGGTTGATCTGTGACAGCATTTCACTCAATTTCCGATTACCTTCAGTCGGCGACATCGGAGGGTAACTATCGACAAAGCTGATGCTTGCACTGGTTACCGGCAAGTTGCGCGCGACCACGGCCCGCATGGCGTCCCGGGCACGGTCAAGTTGCTCTTGTGAAATGGTCCGCATACCACCTCTCACAACGGCGCGATTGGGGACAACATTGGTTTTCCCAAAGACCTTACCTTGCGGTGTCTTACAATCAGCATTGACCTCTGTTCCACCCATAATGGTGCCCGCATTAAAGGTCAGATATTCCTCACCCCTGACCTCGTTGTAGAAGGCGGTCAGAATCCTGGCAGCCTCAAATATCGCGCCTGCACCCGTTCTGTCATTAAATATGCCCGCCGAGTGAGCCTGTTTTCCGGTGACCTCAAGACACCAGTTACTCGCACTGCGGCGTGCTATGGTGGTCCACTCCTTGCCGTCTGAATCTACTCCCGCTTCAAAGCCGAGGGCTACATCGGCCCACTGACCCGCTTCGATCAAATCCTTTCTGGAAACACTCAAAGGCTTACCTGTCAATTCCTCGTCACCGGTAAATGCCACCATGATCTGCGAGTCATCAAGAAGACCCGCGTGTTGCAGCGCTTTAAGCGCAAAAATGATGATGACGTCCCCTGATTTCATATCCTCAATCCCGGGGCCGGTGGCCATTGATCCTTCACGGGTAAATACCTGGAAGTCATCATCCGGCTCAAACACGGTATCCAGGTGACCGATTAATAAAACCTTCTTGCCACGGTGACCGGCGTGCTTGCCAAAAAGGTGGCCGCCGCGCTTCATTTCCTCCGGCATGTCAATCCAGCGTGTCTCAAAACCCAGTGAATCCAGTTCGGCCCGTAATACGGCTCCGACTTCTTTCACGCCCTGCCGGTTCAGGCTTCCACTATTGATATTGACCAAGCTTTCAAGCAGGTCTATCGCATCCCCTGTGTGGGCTTCACTCCAGGCGACAATGGCTGTTTCATTTGCGTCCAGTGTTTGAGCCCCGACACTGTTAACAGCAAATACCGACAGAAAAACATGAAAAAGAAGCAATGTAAATTTATTGGATCGGGTCATTGAAGAGATTCCTTGAAAGGCAGCAGGTGAACATGATACCAGTGCACCGGCGCCCGAAAAATGAAATGATTTGATGTTAGCTATCCTGGCTGAATTGCGGAGGAAACACGTTGCCAGGTGCCGTTAAGAATACCGTGACCTATTCACGATCCTTGTCACTAAACTTACCCATGTACTGCCGGAAGTATCGTAACTCCCCGATCGACTCATTAATATCAGATAAGGCTTCGTGACGGTTTTCTTTGTGGTATTCCTGCAAATCGGCCGGCAACCACTGCTTGGCTAGCAATTTGATCGTGCTGACATCCAGATTACGGTAATGAAACCAGCTTTCCAATTCCGGCATCAAACGATGTAAAAACCTGCGATCCTGGCAGATGCTGTTACCGCACATCGGAGACGCGCCTTTTTCAACCCACTCTTTTAAAAACTCTATGGTGGCTGATTCCGCGGCACTGATGCTGTGCGGGCTGAACACGACCCGTTGCCAAAGACCTGAATCGGTATGGTGACTGCGATTCCAATCATCCATGGCCATCAAAACGGCGTTATCATGACGAATTGCATAGACCGGTCCCTTGGCCAGGATATTCAGTTCACCATCGGTGATCAATGTTGCAATTTCAAGAATGCTGTCGTTAACGGTATCTAACCCGGTCATTTCCAGATCGATCCAGATCAGTCTTGTTTGATTGTCAGCAGCCATAAATTATTTTTCCGTGTTTTCCGAACTATACCGACCTATGCTGCTTTGCGCCATGTTCAATTTGCTGTTGACAGGTACAATAGGTGCATGCAGAACTTCAATACCAATACGTGACGACTGATAAGCGATCAGAGGCCTTGGTATTGGTGTCTTATGGCGGCCAGGGTGTCGTCATGTTAGCCGATGGCGATCGCAAACAATGTAAGTTCAGACGAAAGGTCGGAAGGCCTTATTGTGGTGACATGGTCGAGGTGGCACGCGCGGATGATACCTCGTTGGTGGTGGAGCGGATACTTCCCCGTAAAAACTCCTTTGTGCGGACCGATGAACGTCAACGACAGCATATTATTGCCGCCAACCTCGACCAGGTTATGATCGTCGTTGCCCCACGCCCACTGCCATCACGCGACCTGATGGAGCGTTACCTTCTGGCTGTCCACAGCCTCGGTATTGAACCATTGATCGTATACAACAAAACGGATTTAAAAGTGGCGCCCGACGAAACAGCCAATGGTGCCGCGGTATTGGCGCATATGCCGGATTATGAATCACTGGGTTATACCGTCATTCACACCTCCTGCAAAACCGCACCGGGTATCTCGGGTTTGCAATCGGTTCTGAAAGACAGGACCAGCATCCTTGTCGGTCAGTCAGGCGTCGGTAAATCCTCGCTGATCAATCAGCTGATTCCCGATCTTCAAATACAAACCGGCGGCCTGTCAGATGCCACTGGAAAAGGAGTGCACACAACCACTTCAACTATGTTGTACCAATTGCCTGATGGCGGCACCTTGATTGACTCACCGGGTGTATGGGAGTACGGCATCTGGAAACTGGCGAACGATGAAATCGCAACGGGATTCATCGAATTCAAACCGCGGCTTGGCCAATGCCGCTTCAACGATTGTCTACACGCATCCGAACCCGGTTGCGCTATCAAGCAGGCCGTCTCCGAAGGGCTTATCCTGGACTGGCGCTTCCAGTCCTATTTACGTTTACTGGAACAAAATAGCTAGCCAGAGTCCCGCTGTTGATACCCTTAAATGGCACTCAACAAATAGAGTAGACGTCTCCACAAAAGCATCCGTAATAATTATTGGGTTCTTAGCAGTAAGCGATTCATCAATTTTATGGTATTCTGGGTCACGATGAATACTGAACCACGTTGGAGGAAGACGATGACAAGGATTGTTCTGGCTTTCATGCTGACCTTCGCATTTCAAGCCGCTAGTGCTGATGTGCTGATCATTGACGAGGTGCGACAGGCCGGTCGCATGGAACTACCGAAAAATGGACTGGACAAGGCAACCGTAGAGAATAAATTCGGAACACCTGTTCAAAAAAAACCGGCCGTGGGTGATCCACCGATATCAAGCTGGGATTACGACACCTACAGTGTCTACTTCGAAAACGACCTGGTGTTGTTTACAGTTTTACATTCGGGTGCCGTCATAGAAAAATAGGCAAGGGATCTACTTCTGCGTTATCCTTGCGCCCTTCCAAAATTAAAGGGGCCTCTATGAAGGCTCTCACAGTTAAATGCCTGAATCAGAAGCATCATTAACACCTGAAACGGTGATCCCGGAACCATCACCCGTTGAGCAGCCAACAAGGGAAATTACCCGTGATGGTGTTCATTATGTTCTGCTGGGCACCGCCCATGTCTCACGCGCCAGTGTTACTGCAGTGACTGAAATGGCCGGCAGTGGTGATTATGATGCGATTGCCGTTGAACTATGTCCGGCTCGTCATCAGGCACTGACGAAGCAGCAACAATGGAAGGACATGGACCTGTATCGCATTATTCGCGAGAAAAAAGCGGGTCTTGTCATGGCCAACCTGGCGCTCGGGGCATATCAGCGCCGTATCGCCGAGCAATTCGGTATCGAACCAGGGGCTGAACTCAAAGCCGCAGCCGATGCGGCCATCAATCACGATATTCCTCTGCAACTGATTGATCGCAACCTGGCAACCACCCTGAAGCGCAGCTATCGCGCTGTGCCGTGGTATAAGCGAATGATTCTGACGACCGGTCTTGTCATGAGCACCGTCAGTTCTGAAGAAATTGACGAAGAACAAATTGAAAAGCTCAAAGAAGGCGACATTCTTGAGTCCACCTTTACCGAGTTCGCCGAGCAGTCTCCTGAGTTATACGAAGCCTTGATTGCAGAACGGGATCGTTTTATGGCGGCACGTTTACGCCAGGAAAACTTGGACAATGCCGGAAAACGCATCCTGGTCGTTATTGGCGCGGGACATCTGGACGGCCTGGCGAAATACCTGGCCGAGGACAATGAAGCACCTCAGCCCGAGATCGACAGGCTGTCAGAACTGCCACCACCCAACCGCTGGCTCAAATTTGTGCCCTGGGTGATCGCAGCACTGGTATTGACCGGTTTTTGGATCGGTTTTTCACGCAGCCCTGAACTCGGATGGCAACTGGTCACATTGTGGGTGTTTATCAATGGTGGTCTTGCGGCACTCGGGGCACTGATTGCAAGAGGCCATCCGTTAACGATATTGAGCGCCATGGTCGCGGCCCCGTTAACGTCACTGAACCCGGCGGTTGCAGCGGGCATGGTCACCGGCCTGGTAGAGTCGTGGCTGCGCAAACCCAAAGTATCCGATCTCGAAAAATTGCGCGATGACGCAACAACCCTGAAAGGCTGGTTCAGAAACCCCGCAACACGTATATTACTGGTGTTCTTTTTCTCGAATCTCGGTTCGGCCATCGGCACCTGGGTGGCGGGATTTCAGATATTCGGTGCCCTGAGTTCATAATGTAGTCTGGATGACCCATATATCTTTGCCATGCAAATTGGACCCTATACATTAAGCAACCCCATAGCCCTGGCGCCAATGGCAGGAGTTACCGATCGTCCGTTCCGCCAGCTTTGCCGTGAACTGGGTGCGGGTTACGTAGTCACTGAAATGGTCACCTCGAACCCGCAACTCAGGAATACACGCAAAACCACATGGCGTAGTAATTTTGACGGTGAGCCTGCCCCACTTGCCGTACAAATCGTTGGCAGTGAGCCCGGCAGATTGGCAGAAGCCGCGAAATACAACGTCAGTCTCGGCGCGCAGATTATTGATATCAATATGGGTTGTCCGGCCAAGAAAGTCTGCGGAAAACTGGGGGGTTCAGCTTTATTATCGGACACCGGTCTGGTTGAAGACATACTCAAGGCGGTGGTTGGGGCGGTTGAAGTCCCCATCACGCTCAAAATACGAACCGGTCCCGAGCCCCGCAACCGCAACGGTCTTGAAGTCGCTAAAATCGCCGAATCATGCGGAATTTCGGCCCTGGCTGTTCACGGCCGTACCCGCGCCGACCGATTCAAGGGTCAGGCTGAATACGAAACCATCAAAACAATTTGCAAAAGTACTTCCCTCCCGGTATTCGCCAACGGCGATGTGACCACAGCAGAACAAGCCCGGCAGGTTCTGGATTACACCGGAGCAGACGGACTGATGGTTGGACGTGGCGCACAGGGCAACCCCTGGATATTCAGGGAATTCAGTCACTATTTAAGCACCGGGGAACATCTGGCACCCCCACAGACCTCTGAAGTGTATTCGGTCATGCGTGACCACCTGCAACGCCTGCATGATTTTTACGGCGCAGTGCATGGTGTACGCGTTGCCCGCAAACATCTTGGCTGGTACCTGAAGGGCCGCCCGAATTCAGAAAATTTATTGTATGATCTAGTGCGTGTAAAAACCGCGGAAGAACAGTTCCAGTTACTGGAACAACACTTCACCGATCCATCGAAACTGGCAGCCTAAGCTCAATGAACTGGAAACAAACATTCTTCAAACCCAAGTGGCAAAACAAAAACGCCGATATTCGCCTCGAGTCCGTCAGCACTGAACAGGACCCGAACCTCATCAACAGCCTGGTCGAGATCGCCGGAAATGATGAGGACGAACGCGTGCGGTCTGCCGCGATAAAACGCCTGCACCAACTAGAGAATATTTTAAAGGTGTACGCCAGCGAATCGGACACCGCGGTCAGGACGCTGCTGGAAGACCGAATCCGGCAACTGGCCTCTTCTTCACACGAATCCCGTCCGCCACTTGAATTACGTATGCAGGTGGTGGAGTCCACCTCGGACCGTGAATTGATTGAACATCTTGCCCATCATGCACCGGAAGCAGCATTGCGTCATGCGGCATTGTCAAAAGTTGAACGTCAGGGTGTACTGGGTGATTGCTGCATTAGCGATAGTCATGCCGAAAACCGAAACTTTGCCGCCAGCAGGATCACGCAACACACAACCCTTAAACGCGTCATAGGCGCGTTGCGAAAATCCGACAAATCACTTTACGTAAAACTGCAGGAGCGACTGCACACGGAACTGCTCGAGCAGGCTGACCCCGGAGCTGTTCAGACTGAAGCGATCAGGATATGTACCGGCCTGGAAAAGCAGGTACTCGATATCGAATCAAGCGATACGCCCGTAATAGACAAATTGCATGCAAATTGGCAGAACATCGCAGCCCATGCAAGTAATGATATGAGTCAGCGATACCAGCGTGTCTGTGACCGTCTTGCCGCACCTCCGGCTCCGAGTCCCGAACCCGTGAAGGAAGCGATGGTTGGTGTCATCACGGAAGTGGCAACTGAATCACCGGCAAAAACAGTCGTGGCAGCAAAATTGGGCACAGGGGAAACTGCGGCCTTGCAAGCGAATGAGTCGCTGTTCAGATTATTCTCCTCCATACGCCTTTACGAAACTGAAAATGGCAAAAACCCCGCTGCGGCCACAATCTCCAAAATTAAACAGCAATTGGAGAAAACCTGGAAGCGGTGCGAGCCACCGCACCCGGATGATGTCGTTTGTTTTAACCTTGCCAGTATTGAGCTTGAAATACTCGAAAATACGCTTGAGAAACGACAGCAGCAGCGCAAAGTTGAGCTCAGCCAGGCACAGGAACAGTTGACGCAATTGGAGACGGAGCTGGAACAGGGCGAACTGCACAAAGCCCTCGAAACCCGAGCCAGGTTACAACAATTGGCAAAAGGACACGGCAAGAACAAGGAGTGGCAAAAACTCAACAATGAAATGCACTCTACTCAGACACGCCTGAGGGAACTCCGTGACTGGCAACACTGGTCAAACAACAAGGTCCGCAAACGCCTGATCAGTGAAATGGAGATTTTGCCAGCGGCAGACCTTCATCCTGACGCCCTGCTCGACCGGATCAAGAGCCTGCAGCTTGAGTGGAAGAACCTTGAACAAAGTGAGCAAATTCCGGGGGATAAACGCTTTTCGGCAGCCCCATGGATGTGGCGAAAATTCAGTGCTGCGGGTCACGCGGCATTTGATACCGCCAAGCCCTATCTCGACAAACGCAGTGAAATCCAGTCACGTCACGCGCAGTCACTGGCCACTTTTTGTGCGGAACTGGAACAGATTGCAAAAGCTGAGTCAGTGGATTGGGTCGCGCTCGGCAAGGGTCTGACTCGGGGGCGTAAGAAACTCCATGAACTTAACGAAGTGCCGGCCAACCAACGGCAGAAGCTCGCCAGAAAACTGAAATCCACGCTGGACAAGGCGAATGCCGCAATGCAGGAACATTACCAGTTGGTGGAAGCTGAGAAAATGAAACTGATCAGGACGGCCAGCCAGTTGGTTCATCTTCCTGAGCGCAGTGAAGCCATTACACAGGCCAAATCACTGCAATCAAACTGGAAGGCAGCTGGAAGCCTTTGGAGGAGCAAAGAACAGGAACTATGGAATCAGTTCCGTGCCCATCTCGACCCCTTGTTTTCAGAGCTCAAGAACGAACAGGCAAGCATTCGGGCAGCAGATAGTGACCGTCTTGCCGCGCAAAAGGTACTGTGTACCGAACTCAAAGAGATATTAAAAAGCGGTGAAGAGTTATCCAGCCTGCACGGCAAGGTCCAGGGTTTACAGGATAGTTGGAAAGACATAGAACATCCCGACCGTAAATTCCTGTTGTCATTTCAGGAAATGGTTGAGGAGTATCAGAAACGGGTTGACCAGGCCAACCAGCAACAAGTCAAATCAGACCGTGAACGCTGGTGGCTGAAATCCGCGTTGCTGCACGAACTGACCGTCACCGGCAGAACCACCAAAGGCGCGCTTAGCAAGAAGACCGAAAAGCGGGTCACCAGTGCCTGGCCGGAGAACAGCTCCGGTGATGCCTTTGAATCCCGCATGGATCAGACCTGTAAAGATATTCTGGCTGGCGAAAAACTCTCTCTGAATGATGAGGATATTGAAAACATTCAGACACAAGCCAGGGCCCTGAGTATTTCACTTGAGTTTCTTGCCGGTTTGCCTTCACCAGATGAAGACCGCGATCAGCGTATGAAATACCAGGTTGACCGCCTGGCTCAATCAATGTCCGGAGAGACCCCCAGGCAACCGGCCAATGAGGAAGCCCTTGAGGCAGAGAAAACCTGGCTCGGTTTTTATGCTTTGCCCGAGGCCGACTTCAGCACCTTTGGAAAACGTATCAAGCGCGCATTATCTGCTATTCTGGAGTCCATTTAATGCTATATAACAATAAGATAAATAATATAGTTAATGTAACTTTCCTCTTATTGTTTAGCTCTCTTGCCAACGCAACAGAAACAGTACCGCTGGCTGCAGGAAGCTGGGTAGCGATCGTTCCGCCGCTACTGACCATTGCAGTCGCGCTCATCATTAAGCGTGTCATACCTGCCCTTTTCCTGGGTATTTGGGTAGGGGCCTGGATCATCAATGATTTTGGCCTTTTCAGTATATGGACAGGGCTCTTGGATACATTCCAGGTCTTTGTGGCGAATGCACTATCAAATCCGGACCACGCCGCGATTGTCCTGTTTTCGATGATGGTGGGTGGCATGGTAGGCATCGTTACGCGCAATGGTGGCATGCAGGGAATTGTCAACCACATTGTCGAGTGGGCAGACTCCGCTCGCCACGCCTGCATGGCAACAGCAGCGCTTGGTTTGGCGATCTTCTTTGATGACTACGCCAATACGCTGGTGGTCGGAAACACCATGCGCCCCGTAACAGATTCGATGCGGGTCTCACGTGCCAAACTGGCCTATATCGTAGACTCAACTGCCGCTCCCGTGGCCTGCATCGCAATCGTGACAACCTGGATCGGTTATGAAATTGGGCTGATTGGGGATTCCCTGAGCAAGATGGATGGGCTGGACACCGAGCCTTACCTGTTATTTCTCAACACCCTTCCCTATAGTTTCTACCCGGTTCTGGCAATCCTGTTTGTCTTCATGGTGTCCGCCAGCGGTCGTGACTTCGGGCCAATGCTGGAAGCCGAAAGACGGGCATATGAGCATGGCTCAGAAGATCCGGATGTCATTCTGGACAAAAACCAGGAAGCAGAAAACCTTCGCCCCGCCGACGGCAAACCCCAACGCGCCTTCAATGCTTTTATTCCCGTGCTGGTCATGGTCATTGGTGTCGTGGTTGGCCTGTATGTCACAGGAATGGAAGGGTCTTCTGAAATTGCAGAGCCCTCGCTCAAGGACATCATTGGCAACGCCAATTCCTACACGGCATTGATGTGGGCTTCGCTTGCGTCAATGATGACGGCAGCAGTGTTGTCTTTAAGTCAGAAAATCCTCAACCTTGAGGAAGTGGTCAACGCCTGGTTTCATGGTGTCAGCTCGATGCTGATGGCAATGATCATCCTGATTCTCGCGTGGTCTCTTGGAGAGGTTACCGATACTTTGAAAACAGCGCAGTTCCTGACCAGTATTCTGGGTGGCTCATTACCGGTTTTCATACTGCCAACCCTCGTGTTTATCCTGGCGGCGATCACCGCTTTTGCTACAGGATCAAGCTGGGGTGCCATGGGCATTCTGTTCCCATTGGCCATGCCGTTAACCTGGGCTGTGATGGTGTCCCAGGGACAGGCCGGACCGGAGCACATGCACATCCTTTACTCGTCCATCTCCGCGATTCTCGCCGGTGCGGTTTGGGGTGATCATTGCTCCCCCATTTCAGATACCACCATTTTGTCCTCATTGGCCTCAGGCTGTGATCACATTGAGCATGTCCGAACACAGTTGCCATATGCGATGACGGTCGGTGGAACCGCCATATTGTTTGGCAGCATCATGACAGCGTTGGGCTCACCCTGGTGGCTCGGTATGTCGATCGGAGCGGTCGTACTCTGGCTGATTCTGAGGTTCTACGGCAAGCCATCGCGCGAACCCCAAGCGGCTTAATGAACAAAGACGGGCTCAACAGCCCCCAGGCGGCGCGTTTTACCCGTGGTTCTTCAGCCTGGACTGGCTTGCATGGCAGTAGCACTGCCCTGGCATTACTGACCGCAGCACAGGCACATGACGGCCTCGTGCTGGTTATTACACGGTCAAGTCACCAGTCACATCTGCTGGAACAGGATGTGCATTTGTTCAGCGATGGCTCATTACCGATATTGCATTTCCCGGATCATGAAACGCTGCCTTACGATCCGTTTTCCCCACACCCGGACATCATTGCCGAACGGCTTTCCACCCTGTCTTCACTGGCGGAGATAAAGAAAGGCCTGCTATTGGTGCCGATCGCCACCCTGATGCAACGCTTGCCGCCAAGAAGCCATGCACTGGGTCGCAATATCCAGCTTAGGACCGGCCAAACCCTGGTGATCGATGAGTTCCGCGAGCGTTTACAACAGGCCGGATACAGCCACAGCGACCCGGTATACCAGGCAGGCCAGTTTGCCGTACGTGGTTCCGTTATCGATCTGTTTCCAAGTGGCAGAAATATGCCGTTACGAATTGACCTGTTTGATGAGGAAATTGACTCCTTACGGGAGTTCGACCCAGAATCCCAACGCTCAACGGACAGTCTGAAAGACTTCAATATGTTGCCGGCCCGCGAGTACCCCTGTGATACGGAGTCTTTTGAGGCCTTTCGCAGGGCATTTCGTTACCGTTTCGTGGTTGATACCCGCAACGTCACCCTATACCAGGACCTGCGACAGGGCCTGCACCCGCAGGGGCTGGAACAATACCTGCCATTGTTTTTTGAAGACACTGAGAGCCTGCTCGATTACCTGCCGTCGAAACCCCTGGTGGTCATCCAGGCGGGTGTTGAGACTGCCGCCGCCGACTTCTGGTCTTCGACGACGGAGCGCTGGGAACAACGCAGGCATGATATTGAGCGGCCGGTTCTTGACCCTGCGGAGCTTTACTTCGATGCAGGGGCGGCCCGCGACCAGCTTGGCCGGTTCAATACGGTCAGCCTGGTAGACAGAACGGACAGAAAGGCCCCATCGGTAAATTTCGAAACACAGGAAGCACCGGACCTGCATATCCACGACCGCAAGCAGGAACCTGCGGCAGCCCTGCTTAAATTTGCCCGGGAATTCACCGGACGCATCATGTTCGCCGCCGATACCACAGGACGTCGGGAAGTGCTTTCGGAAACCCTGTGGGCTTTTGGTATCCGTCCAGTGAGATTCGAATCCTGGTCCGATTTTCAATCTTCCAACGAACGTATTGGCCTTTCAGTGCTTCCATTGGAACAGGGGTTTGTTGCCGGGACTGAATTTGCCATCCTGACTGAAAGCCAATTGTTTGGCGGCCGGGTGAGGCTGAAAACAACACGCAAACGTTCCGAACGCGACCCCGAGTCCATCATACGCAGCCTTTCAGATCTCGAACCCGGCGATCCGGTCGTGCATGAGGATCATGGCGTCGGGCGGTATCGCGGACTGCAATCACTGGAGATTGACGACCGCGAAGCAGAATTCCTGATGCTGGAATACGCTGGTGAAGACAAGCTGTATGTGCCGGTGTCATCCATGCACCTGATCAGCCGTTACACCGGCGGAGCTGCGGAAAACGCACCCTTACATCGCCTGGGCAGTGAACAGTGGAGCAAGGCCCGAAAACGTGCGGCTAAAAAAGTGCGTGATGTTGCAGCTGAGTTACTGGATTTATATGCACGCAGACAGGCCCGAAAGGGCTTTGGTTTTGAGCTTGACAAACCTATGTACGCGGACTTCAGTGCCGGTTTTCAATACGAGGAAACACCGGATCAGCAAACAGCCATTGACGCCGTGCTGGAGGATATGGAATCCAGCCAGCCGATGGACCGTGTCGTCTGCGGCGATGTGGGCTTTGGCAAAACCGAAGTCGCACTTCGCGCGGCCTTTATAGCAGTAACGGGCCAGAAACAGGTGGCGATCCTGGTACCGACCACCCTGCTCGCGCAACAACATTTCTCTAATTTCAGTGACCGTTTTGCCGATTGGCCGATAAAGATAGAACTGTTATCACGCTTTCGCACCGGCAAGCAAACCAATACTGCACTCAAGGAACTCGAATCAGGCAAAGTTGATATTGTGATCGGCACACATAAACTGCTGCAACGCGGGATCCAATTCAAACGGTTGGGTCTTGTCATCGTTGACGAGGAACAGCGGTTCGGCGTACGTCAGAAAGAACGCCTGAAGCAATTGCGTGCCGAAGTTGACCTGCTCACCCTGACCGCGACACCGATCCCACGAACGCTCAACATGGCAATGGCCGGAATACGTGATTTATCTATTATCGCAACACCGCCGGCACGCCGAATGGCCGTTACAACACTGGTTTCCAAGTGGGACAGCGCCCTGCTACGCGAGGCCTTGCAGCGGGAAATCCAGCGTGGCGGCCAGGCATTCTTCCTGCACAATGAAGTACGTAATATTGAACAGATGGCACGTGAAGTGGGCGAACTGGTTCCGGCAGCACGAGTCCGCGTGGCTCACGGGCAAATGTCCCGCGGTGAACTGGAAAAGGTCATGCTGGACTTTTACCGGCAGAGAGTCAACGTACTGGTTTGCTCCACCATCATCGAAAATGGTATCGATGTTCCGACCGCCAATACCATCATCATTAACCGTGCCGATAAGTTCGGGTTGGCGCAGCTACACCAACTCAGGGGCCGTGTGGGCCGTTCCCACCACCGTGCTTATGCGTATTTGATAACACCTGATGAACGCAGCATGACAAGGGATGCGCGTAAACGGCTGGAGGCCATCGCTTCGCTGGAGGAATTGGGTGCCGGGTTCACACTAGCCACCCACGATCTCGAAATCCGCGGTGCCGGCGAATTACTCGGAGATGAACAAAGCGGCGAGATACAATCGGTGGGTTTCAGTCTTTATAGTGAATTACTCGCCCGTGCAGTCTCGGGGTTACGTGATGGCAAGGAGGTTGATCTTGAAGGCAGTCTGCACCAGGAGACCGATATTGAGCTACATATATCCGCCCTGATCCCGGATGACTGGATGGGTGATATCCACACACGACTCACACTGTATAAACGTATCGCCAGTGCACCTGATGAAAACGCACTGAGAGACCTCCAGGTTGAAATGATCGACCGCTTCGGTTTGTTACCTCAGCAGACAAAGTACTTATTCCAGATAGCCGAGCTTCGTCAGAAAGCGCGTGCCATTGGTGTCCGGCGGGTTGATTTTGGTGAAACCGGTGGACGCATTGAGTTTACCGAGGACACTACCGCAAATCCCGTTGCACTTCTGGAAATGATCCAGCGTCAACCCTCTGATTACAAACTCCAGGGACCGCACAAGTTACGCCTGACTTTTGACGAGGATTCAATAGATGAGCGTATGCGTATCATTGGTGAAATCCTCGATAAACTCAGCCCATGACCGGTTCGCTTTCGCCCCCGCTTGTCATCACAGTAAAATCATCTAAACTAGCATCATGAAACGTCTGTTGCCTCTCCTGTTGTTACTGGTCAGTTCCGCCGTGCTAGCGGAATCGGGGGCGTACCATGTTGAAGTCATTCTGTTTCGCAACCTGTTGGCAATAAATGAGTCTACCGAAACACCGAAACTCCGAAGTTTTTCACAATTCCCCAACCTGGAGCAGTCCATACCGCTTGAGAGCTTGCCTGCCGGATCGGGCGAAGACCTATCAAAACAGGCCACCGACGGATTCCTCGACGCATTACGTCACGATCTGCCCGACGATCTGCTCGTCACCACCGAGAAAAGCAGCCAGATGGACAATGCCTGGAGACGGCTGCGTTCCAGCCAGAATTACCGGCCACTGGTCTACACCGCATGGAAGCAGAATCGCATAGACTATTATCCGCCGATACGAATTCATGACCAGCAGATCATAGACACCCAGTTGCAAGCAAACAGCCAATTTATGGTTGCAGATCTGACCGCACAGGATCCGTTGGCTTCCTATAGAAAAAACCTTTACCGGATCGATGGAAGCCTACAACTCAAGCGCAGTCGTTTCCTTCACTTGTATCTTGACCTGGAGTACCGCGAGATATCACCCCAAAGAAGTGTCGAGGGGGGATTTCTGGATGCCAATGTCCAGCAGATTGATTCGGGAGCCCCTGTGGCTGAATCCGATGCATTCGGGGTTTATGAACTTAAACAAAACCGTCAGATCAGCACCGGAAAGATGCAGTATTTTGACACCCCTTTCCTCGGAGCGCTCGTGTACGTCACTAGCATGCAGCCGGAATGAGCCTTGCAACATTCTATGGCCATAAGAACTACGAAGCCGTGCGTAATGTCAACAGTGACTCTATAATCCAAGCTGACCTTCAGTTGCAAAGGCGAAGGTAGAGATTTAGTCGATTCTCATATTTAAAAGGGAGAAAACTCAAAGTGAATTTTGAAAAAGTAATGTTTGCCTTTTTTATCGTTCTGGCATTAACCCTGAACTTTGGTTTTTTTATTGGCGAAATCGATGACCCGAACCATCATGATATGCTGGAATTGGCAGCTGCGCTGATTGTCAGTTTGATCGCAACGATCATGAAGTTCGGTGACCGTTCACAAATGGGTGCTGTTTTGCTTGCCACCAGTCTCGTAGCCGATCTGCAATTACTGATCGCTGCCGGTTACTGGATATGGGCTGTCAATGTTTCGGTGGACGGCACAACCACAGTGGTCATTGCCCGAATCGTTTCGCTATCCGGTGGTGCCCTGTTGGCCAACCTGGTCTCAGTCACTTTGCTGATTGCAGAAACCATCAGTATTCGCCGCTGACCCAAAGCCATAGAGGACAAACGTTTTGTCATTCCACTCCCCAACGAATGACATCGTCTGGATGACGATGCGGCGAATGCGAACGCCGTTAATTATCCTGCTCCTGGTTTATTTTTTCTCCATCCTGGCGATGATTTCAGTACCCGGCATGGATCCGGACGGTAATCGCTTCCACATGAGCTTTCTGGATGCCGCTTACTTCATGGCAATACTGCAAACCACCATCGGCTTTGGAGAGATACCCTATAGCTTTACCGCCGCACAACGAATGGTGGTCTACTGGCTGCTGTTGCCAAATGTGGTGGCCTGGCTTTATTCAATCGGCACCTTGCTCGGGCTGATTCTGGATAAGCAATTCCAGGCGGCCTTTCACCGCAGCCGCTTCAGCTGGCAGGTCAGGGGTATAAAGGAACCCTTTTACATTGTCTGCGGGCTTGGCAATACGGGCTATATGACCGTTGCAGGTTTGCTGGCACGCGGAATACACGCTGTTGTAATCGAATTTGATGAAAGCACTGTCCGGCATATGATGCTGAATGACAAATTCGCCCATGTGCCTGCACTCGCGGGTCGGGGCGGAGATCGAGCCAACCTTGAACTTGCCGGACTAAATCGTAAAAACTGCATAGGGGTTATCGCCACCACCAACAATAACCAGGTCAACCTGACAATTGCGATCACCGTCAAGTTGCTACGGCCCGATCTTGTCGTGCTCGCGCGTAGTGAAGCCCAGCGGGTTTGTGACAACATGGCTTCCTTTGATACAGACCTCATAGTCAACCCCTATCAAATTTTCGCAGAGCGTATCTCACTGGCACTGAGTTCACCGATAAAATTTCTTGTGCAGGACTGGCTGATCAGTGTTCCCGGAACTAAACTCCGGGAGGCCATTGAACCACCACGGGGACCATGGATTGTATGTGGAGCCGGGCGATTTGGTGCACGGGTGGTTGAACAGCTGGAAGTAAACTCATTGCCTGTCACCGTTGTCGATGTCCACCCCGACCGATTACCTGCTTATGAAAAGGCGGTACTTGGACGTGGCACCGAAGCACACACCCTCGAGGAGGCCGGTATCGCTGATGCTGAAGGAATCGTCGCTGCCACCGGCGATGATATCGACAACCTCTCCATTATCATGACGGCACGACAATTGAATCCCCGCCTGTTTTTCATCGCGAGACAGGAGCAACGGGAACACGCTGCGCTTTTTGCCAGTTCAAAAGCGGACCTTATTGCCCGTCGCAGCCGCATCGTAGCTCGTCAGATGTTGTCGTTTGTGACTACGCCTTTACTACAATCATTCATGCAACACCTGATCAGGTCCGACGACAGTTTTGCCGAACGAACTGCGGCCCGACTCAATGACGTGCTTGATAATCGGGCACCCAGCATATGGGTTTTCGAACTGAAAGGTGAAATTGCCAGGAACCTGCGCTTTGTTCGGGCACAGACCAGTAAGGTTACGCTGGAACATATCATCCGCAACAGCCGTAGCGAAGAGAACGAACTTCTGCCCTGTGTCTGCCTGACACTGGAGCGCGGTGCTCAGAGGGTATTTTTACCGGATAAGGATACCGAACTGCAAATTCATGACCGCTTGCTATTTGCCGGTCGTGGTCTCGCACGGCGACAAATACTCTGGACACTAATGGACAGCCATTCACTCCTGGTCAATACCAGTGGCAAACATTTACCACGCGGGGCTTTATGGAGATGGCTTTCCCAGCGATCGCGCTAGAAGCTGGAGCCTGTCGGGTTTGGCCGATCGTAGCGGGAGCAAGGTGAATTGATGCGCAGCATCAAGAGAAGGTGCCCTGGGGTGAGAGCCGATTTGAGTCAGATATGTCGATCTTTTATAAAAACCAGGTACCGCGTGTAACGATGAAGAGCGGGAAATCTGGCCAAACTCGGGTTGTTCGCACGACCACATGGATGTGGGAGGTAGGCACCAAGAGTAGGCGCTCGAGGCGACGCAGGAGCTGTTTGCCGAGTAGATCATGTTAAAACCGACAGGCTCCTATATTTGGAAGTTATCGGCATCCTGTTGAAAAGGCAACTGCTTCCGGACTGAAGTGACTTTGTCCATTTCGATCGTGGTTCTGTCACTGCACTCAACTGAACCCAAATCCAGAACAGTATTACCCAGAGGGTCATAAACCGCACTGCCACCGGCGTATTCCAAACCACGCGGATCCCTGCCGCTGCGGTTAACACCGATTACATAACACTGATTCTCAATCGCCCGCGCCCTGAGCAATGCTGTCCACGCAGGCGTGCGGGGTTCAGGCCAGTTAGCGACAAACAATAAGACATCGTAATCGTCACGGTTGCGGCACCATGCCGGGAATCTCAGGTCATAGCAGATCTGTGGACAGATGCGCCATCCGCGATAATGAAAAACTATTCGCTCTGTGCCTGCAATATATCTCTTGTCTTCCCCGCCAAATGAGAACAGATGCCGTTTATCGTAGAAATGGAGGTTTCCATCGGGCTGGACCCACAGAAAACGGTTTACCCTGCCCTTTTCAGTGGCAATGGCCACACTACCGCAAAGGACACAATCAAGTTCATGGGACAGGGCTTTCATCCACTCCAGCGTGCTGCCATCCATGGTTTCCGGAGCAGCTTCTGCATCACCCAAAAACCCGCTGGTAAAAGTCTCAGGAAATACAATCAGATCACTGCTGGAGCCCTGCTTGCGTGCAATCACTTCCAACTGACGCCGGTTGGCATCCGCATCCGCCCAGAATAACTGTGACTGAACAAGCAGACATTGAAGCGTGTCGAGGTTTTCCATAACCATCATTCTATCAGGCAACAAACAGGTAATCCTGACCTGGCAGCTTATTGTGCTCAAGCAGATATGATGCAATCTCTTCACGCGCACCGGCGGCACCGACGGCAACCAGTAACAGTGATTCTTCCAGGTCATTAACTTTATCAATTGACCAGACCGGTAGTCCCCGTTTTTGACCGCCAATCCGACGCGGATGAACTTCTATAAAGCCTTCTACCTTGCCGCCTTCTGCGAAGATCAGGTCGAACATCAGGCGCCCTGTCGGACCTGCACCCCAGATAATGGCCGATCGACCCTGTAGCCGTTCATGTACAAGGAAGTGCGATTTGGCCTGCATGAACTTTTTTCGCTGATAAAGCGGGTCCGTATGGGTCAGGCGGGTGTCATGTTCGCGCCACCGAAGCAATACAGACTCCGGCTTTCCCATGAGCATCCCCGCGGCATCGGCCCGTAGCAATAGATCATAATCTTCGGGCCACCCGTTGTTGCGGTAGCCGCCCAATTGTTGAATTGCGCTTTGCCGAAACATAAGGCTGGGGTTGGGTAAAGGGCTTTCAATGAAAATCTGCTGGTGTACCTGTTCAGGGTTACTGACCGAATTGAGCCAGTTTTCATATCGTTTAAGACCACCCTGGATGCCAGCCTCTGAAAAAATTTCAACACAACTACCCGCGATCGATATTGTGGGATTTTGATCGAGATATTCCAGCTGGTTTTGAACACGGCCTGGCAGTGAAATATCATCCGCGTCCATACGCGCTATATACTCACTCCGGCTAAGCTCAAAACCTGTATTAGAAGCATCCACCACGCCCTCTCCCCTGCTCGTTATTACCTTCAAACGGGGATCGCTCCGATCAAGTGCAGATATCGCACTGTCGGTGCTGTGGTCATCGATCAGGAGCAATTCCAGATCGAGGAAAGTCTGGGAAAGAATACTGTCGACTGCCTGGTCTAAAAACCTGCCACCATTACGGACCGGCAAAACGACGGACACCAGGGGACTCATATCTCCAGCCACACCTCTTCACTCAAAGCGTGCTCCTGGTAGTTATCATCATTGCCATGCCGGTCGATCACCAGGTAATCCGAATCCTGGTTAAGTGTTAACTGGTAATGGTGCCAGACACCGGCATGCAAATTCACCCCCTGCCGGCCATTGGTTAGGAACACCTGTATATTAGCCGGGGCCGGTTTGCCGCCAGCTTTGGCCACAACCACCGGGAATGGGTTTTGATGCAAGGGATAAAAAGCCTGGCTTCCCAGCGGGTGGCACTCCATCAATTGAACTCTGAATGGCATAACAATCGCTTTGCTGCGATAAATGCAAAGTTGTGCAGTGGCATTGTCACGGGTAGTGATTTGAGCCAG
>Ga0055584_100001902_pt1 | contig 20542 bp, 19 predicted proteins | sample OSDHelmetaG_FD_58716 | JGI IMG/M metagenome (GOLD analysis project Ga0055584, IMG submission 58716) | Pelagic marine sediment microbial communities from the LTER site Helgoland, North Sea, for post-phytoplankton bloom and carbon turnover... | ecosystem: Environmental > Aquatic > Marine >...
TACTAATCATTAATCTTTTTAATTTGCCCTTCAGTTAACCCTTTAATATCAGTCCAGTTACTTTGTGCCGATTCAATATATCCAGGAATGTCAGTAACCCATTTCTTTTGTACATCTTTATTTAGGTTTAAATATAATTTGTCACCACGGATATGCCATGCAGTTGGGTCAGTATCAAATTTTTGATTTAACGCTACGCCCATTGCACAGTAACCACCGTATTGCGGTGCATATTTACTTGGGTCTGCTTTAAAAAGGTCACGGTTAGTCGCAGTAGAAAACTGATAAATTGCGCCATTATAAGCAGAGGTGAATTCGTTAGACCCTTTTGTTGGGGCACCTTTAGTAAAGTATGATACGGAATCGTATCCTTTAATGGCTAAGTCATTGCTATTAGCATTGACTTCAATATTTGCAGCAAAGCTTAAACTGCTTAATAATAAAGCTGAGGTAGCGAATGTAGATTTTATAATTGTTGAAAGTTTCATTTGGTTGCTCCAGTATTTCATATACAAAGTTCAAAGTTTTATGTGAATAAGGATGTTTTCCTTGGTTGATAATATAGACCTTTCAATTAACTAAAAGGAATGACATAGTCTTAACTTTGAACCCAATCGTCCAAAAATAGCGTAAATGAGGCAAAATGGACCAACTATCAATAATTATGCAACGCTTTTCGATGGATGCGAAAGTATTCTTCACGGGTAATTTATGCGGTATCAGCGACTTTAATAAAGAGCCTCACCAAGGGCATTTGCATTTATTATGTCGTGGTGAGTTAACATTGATTAATGAACAAGGTGAGTCTTGGTTGATTAATGAGCCTACGGTGTTGTTTTTTCCTACGCCTCACGCGCACCGTTTTATTAGTAGTAAAGATAATCCACCTGAATTGGTGTGCGCTAATATTATTTATAATGAAAGCTCAGCTAATCCTATCGCTAATGCTTTACCGACATTATTGTCTTTTAAGCTAAAAGACTGTCCAAACCTTAATCAAACAGCGCAAATGCTATTTGAGGAGGCATTTAAAGAATTATCTGGTCGGTTACCCATGATTGATTCTCTTTTGAATGTATTTCTAATTCATGTGTTTCGCTATGTGCTCAGCAACAATATCATGCAACATGGTTTACTCGCTGGTTTAGCACACCCTCAGGTGTCTAAGGTGTTACTTGCTATTCATGAAATGCCAGAGCGTCAATGGGGTTTAGATGACATGGCAGAGTTAGCACTGATGTCACGTTCAAAGTTTTCTGATTTATTTAAACGTGTAGTAGGCCAAAGCCCCGGTGATTATGTGATTGACTGGCGTATTATTGTGGCTAAAGGTTTACTGCAACAAAATAAACCGGTCGCGTTAGTTGCCAATGCTGTTGGTTATGAAAATGGCTCAGCACTCGCGAGGGTATTTAGAAAGAAACTAGGAATATCACCTAAGCAGTGGGTGGAAAAAATACGTTAACTAACACGTTAATACCATAATGTTTGACCCTATTCGAATGAAAACCCATCGAAAAATTTTTAAGTATTTCACTCATTAATTCAATAGCTCACTATTGAGTTAACTCACGAAGTTGGGGTTTAATTTACGAAATGTATTTAGCAGTAATTTTGGATTATCAATTTTATTCAACATAGCCAAATCGGGTAAACAATCTTGATCAATATAGTCAATAAAATCACCCGCTGAATCAAAGACTAAAATATCCAACGCTAAGCGGTCCATACCGTATAGACCACGATGAATCATATCAGCTGAAAAAAGTAACAAATCACCCGCAGCTAACGCAATTCTCTTGCCTGTACTCAGGTTTTCGCTACTTACTCTGCCCTTTTCTTCTTGTCGTACATTAAATTCTTCATCACTATCCCATCGTTTATGGGTGCCCGGAATTAATTCCATTCCAAGTTCGTCAAATAACGGCACTCTTAAATGTAAAACTTGCGTCTCCTGAATAACTTTTTTTTGCATTTCAACATCATGATCGTATTGACAATCTCTATGCCAAAAATCTTTTTGTTGAGGGTTAACAGGATTGAAAAATAATTGGGTATTCATAAAAGCAGGGTTATTAGGGATAACGGCTTCAACAAGTTTTGTTATTTTATTAGAGGTAATAAAATTAAAAAGTTTTACTCGGTCGTCTGTGCCTAAGTACTGACTTCCGGTAATTAATGAAGAATTAAAAGCTTCCTCTTGATAAAAGGTTTCGTTGTCTTTTTTCCATAAGGTATGAAATTTCAACACGACTTCTCGAAGTGATGATATTTCTGATTCGGTAAAGTAGTTCCTAATAACAAAATAACCTTGTTCGTTATAATTGCTATTTACTACACAGTAATTTTTTGTCATTAACAGCTTTCAGTTACACTAATAAAGTTGAAGTTATCTTTATCCACACAGTATTTTCCTGATTATAGTATTATCAAGTTTTAAGTGGTGAAATAAGAATAGTTGAGATGATTAGATTTAAGTTTAGTTCAGATTTAAACTAAAAAAAAAGACACTATGGATAATGATAATAAGCGCAGAATATTATTGAATAGCCATATCAACCGCTAATCATTATAAAAATATCCTACTTTTAAACGGCTTAAAAGTAGGACAAATTATCTATCTAAAGTTAACTATCAGTTGAACTTTGCATATCATCATCAGATTGTTTTTCAACTTCTTCAGGATCAAGTTCAATTACAGGTATGGTTTCATTCACACTAAAGTGAACGCAACTTGGTTGTGAATAGTTAGGCACATTATCATAGTAAAACACTGAATAATATTTAGGTACATTCGGGTTACCAAAACTATCGAAAGTGTAATCATCTGAACCACCATAAAGTTTTACCCCATCAAACGGTGAGCGTGGTGGATGGAAACAGTTTCTAACAACAACAGAGCCAACAAAATCATCACTTTTAGGTTTATCCCAAGTAATTTTAACTTTGTTATTTTCAATCGTTGTTTGCATGTTTGTTGGCGCATCTAAAGCCACTTTTATGCGTTCAATATATTCGATAACCAACTTAGGCTGTTGATTACTTGCTACATTATTTAGCCATTCAACGATTTCACCTTGGCCATTTTTAAAAGCACATGTCGCACGTATTAAAAAGTAAGCTTGTAAGTTATCTTTATGTAATTTTTCAAGTTCTAAACGACTACTGCTATCAAAATCAAAAGAGTGAAGTTTTTTATTACGCAGTTCTTCGTTACTCACTTCATAACCAATGTATTCTATACTTTCACGATTTAATACACTGTCATAATCAATGTCTTCAAATTCAGCCAATTCGATACTAAAACGAATGTCTTTTTTAGGCTTTAACGAATTTACATTAGAAATTTCTAAATAGGCGTTAGTAATAACGGTTCTTTCAGGATCAGGCATGGAATGTAAAGCAAAAGCAAGCTGACCATATATTTTATCTCCATTTTTATCGTAACCACTTTGGAGTTTACCCGCACTGTTTCCACTGGCTGTGATGGTATTCACTGCAGTGGGAAACACTTCTACTTTTTTAGGTTGACGAGTATAAATAATCTCTAAATTAGGTCGATAATGAATACCTGAACCAAAACGACCATACCCAATATCGAACTGCATCATTTGTGAGTCAGCTCCTTTAGGTAGGGTTATTGGGCCATCTATTCTTATTAGTACTTGACCACATTTTAATTGTTCTTGAAGTATTTCTCGTTCTTTGCCATTTAGTGACCAGTCACTCCAAACACCTTGTGTAACACGGTCAGACTCAACTGATTGTCCAGTATGAATAACTTTAGCATTTGCAATATCATTAAAGTCACGAATGTCAGGTACGCTAGATGCGTCAAGGAATGAAATACCCCATTCGCCATAGTTTTCTATTTTAGCACTAACCCTATTCATAGGATAAATAGAGAAACATGCTTCTTGTATTTCTGCATCATCAGGTAAACGATCAAGCGAGAATTCAATAACCCCATAACAGACGCCGCGAGATTTATTAACACCAATAAATAACGAGTTTAAGCCAAAGTGATCGTGATTTCTTTCTTGTGTATATTGCCCTACATAACCCACTTGTTGGTCTGTAGGGAAAAGGGTCTTACTAAACTGTTCATTCGCCAGTAATGTTTTTAACTTTAACTCTGGGGCAAATGGTCCTTTAACTGTATTTTTTAAATAAACAGGACGAATTTTATAAAAATATTGTTTACCACTTTTTAGTTGAATATCACTAAACGTTAATGATTTTGTGATGCCGACTAAGTTATCATCGGTACAAGGGCTTTTATGTTGTGTATTACGATATATTTCAAAATATACGTCACCATCACCTTTATATTCCCATTCAAGCGTGACACTATTTTCAGTTAACTCACTAATATTAAAATTGTCAACTCTTGCTGGTGCTGAATCAGAATAATTTACCGCTGAACTTAATGCGTGTACTAACGCAGGTATATTTTCATTAACACTTTGCGACATGTTTTCCATGTAGTCAGGAATATTTTTAGTCCCTACTTCCACAACTGTAGATAAAATACCTAAACCATAATAATACTCACGGCCACTACCATTGATTAAGTTCGTTGGTGGTTTTCCGCGGTGAATGCCGTACTTTCTGCCAGTAACTTTTTCAATTTCAAAAGCCATATTGGCGCAAAGCGTATTTAGATCAGTAGTGTCTATTTCCGCTTCATGGTCAAACTTATGAGCAGGAAAAAACACATTACCTTGTGAATGATAATCTAAAGCGATGGTTATGTTGTTATGATCGTTAACAAAGTCTCTTATTGAGCTTGTTTCTGGCTCAGAGAAAGCAGAAGGTCCACTGTAAGTTGTTGACGTAGTGTCAGTTCTCGCTTTAAAACGAGAACCAAAGTTACGGTTTAGATCAACACCATAAGTACCATCACCATTATTTCTTCGATTTTTTCGCCAAAATGAAAAATGAGTACGTGAATATTCAAAACCATCAGGGTTTAAACACGGCACAATATAAAGTGTATTACGTGTTAACGCCTCTAAAAGTTTTGGATTAAATTGATAGTTATCAATAATATATTTTATAAACGTATTGGCTAATTCAATACCTATCCATTCACGCGCATGAATGGTACCAGTATATAACAGAGCTGGTTTTTTATGCGCATTTTTTACGTCTATAGAAATAGTCGCCAACATAATTGGGCGACCTTCCCACGTATCACCAATGCTTTCAATTTTAATCAAGTCAGGATAGTCCTTACTTGCTTGTTCGAGAAATTGCATGGTCTCTTTGTATGAAAAGTACTGTTTCTTCATTTTTTTGATAAATCTTATAGGTTAATCTAAGTCTATTGATGTCCAAGCTTGCATAATGCTAAGCACTTTCTTTTTACCAATACTTTTAACTTTTAAAAAGTCTTGACCGTCACTCTTTAATGCCGATTCTATAGTAGGTAAATCAAGGGTTTCGAAAATCAATGTAATGTGTGTTTGAGTTATTCCCTTTATGTTAACAAAAAACTCTTCAAAATACTCTACTGTGTAGCTATCTGACGGCAAAGTTTCAATAATATCGTCAAGTTCAGGTGATTCTTGCGTTTCGTCACTTGAACTTTCATTGGCTTTATTTACCGTAGTGTCATTTTCAGTGCATAGCCCTTCCGTGACTATGCTGTCTGCCTTTACACTAACTTTTTTTTTAACTATATAATTATCCTGACGATTCCATGTTTCACTTGGCCATTCTTCTTGGCTTGGTGAAGTAGTATCAACAATAGGATAATTATCTTCACTTAATTCTGTAAATAGTTCACCGCTATCACAACTAGGGTAAACTTCTTTACCAAAAGTGATATAACGCATGGTGCGTAAAACATTTGAACTTATTTTACAAATCTCTTCCCAGTTATACAGTGGTATATACGGCTTTTTAAATTGACCATCTGAAAATTTCCACATCAGATATTGCCCTATCCAATCGCGAATATATGGGAAGGCAGCAAAAGCGGTAGCACATTCTAAAATACGGTATTTCCCGTCAACACCCACAGCAACGTCACATGCCCAGTATTCTGCATTAGCTGCTTTTGATACTTTTACGGCAAGATCAAGAACTTCTTGCGGCACATCCATATAGTCCATACTGCCACCTTGGCTAGTATTGGTTAGCCATTCACCTTCAGGTGGGCGTCGCCAAAACGCACAAACAGGCTTATGTCCAATAAGCATTACTCTGATATCAGCAGCCATTGGCACAAAATCTTGCAGATATACAGGATGATATTTTTTAGCCGCTAATAAATCTTTTGCTTCATTATAACTATCAACTTTATGAACAAAGTACCCACCATAGTTAGATGGCCCATACGATTTTTTAATAATTTTAGGATAAACTGTTTTTTTAAGAAAAGTGTCTGCTTCGTCTTTTTCATAAAATATGCGCGTCGCAGGAATTGGAATATCGTACTTTTCACAAAAATGCGTCACGTTTTCTTTTGATTTATTAGAAAACTGAGTATCAAGTGATGGTATAAACTCAACATTAGGCAATGCTCTGCTTATTTCTCTAAACGTTTCATAAGCTGTTGCGGGTACATTACCAATCAATACATCAATGTTTTTGCGTTTCACTTCATTAATAAAACGTTGCTTGTCATTGCGCCAATGATAAGTAACCATTTCAATTTTATCTGGCCAACCTTTAAAGTTTGATCTATTAAAAAACTGTAATACGTGGTCTAAATATAATAGGCCAATTTTAGGTCGTTTTGCCGTTACATTATCGCTCATAAATTTTTCTCTTCTACTGTGCGTTCGATTAAGTTGACTATTTTTTGTATTTTAAGCTGGTTAAAATTAAGCCCTTGTTTTTCTTGTTCCGGTGTTGCAAATGCCGGTATACCATTTACTTCTAAGACCACATATTCTTCAGAATCTAAATCGTATAGCAAGTCTACTCCAGCAATCTCTAAGCCTGTAACTTTAGCAGCTTGAATTGCCAACTCTATAATATCATCTTTAGGTTCACGTAATATGACAGAGCCACCACTGGTTACGTTTGTTTTCCAATCATCTTCTGGTGCCTGTCGGCCATAGCACCCAACAAATTCACCATCAACGATGTCAACGCGATAATCTGTTTTATCGTAGTTAATAAACTTTTCTAAATAAAAGTGCTTCATGTCTAATCTGTTGAGAAAAGGGATAAGTACATCGAGTGCTCTTTCATTTTCAATTTTAACAATACCATTACCTCCCCAACCATCGGTTGGTTTGTAAACAACATGACCATCCCATGCCCTAACGGTGTTTTTAAGTAATGGAATATCTAAATGGTTAATCAATCGATATTCGGCCGTTCTAATACCTGCGCCACTAAGTAAATTTGCAGTAAGAAATTTATCTTCAGAAATAGCAAAAGAACGATAGTTGTTCATCGTTGGAATAATATGACTTAAGGCATGATACATATACACCTGAAAAGGTGATTGTCCGCCTGCATTATATGAGAAAAAACAGGCTAAATCAGCCATTAAAACGTCATTACATATAATTCCATGCTCTGAGCCTACTGCATTGGCTAAATCAAGGTTAGTAATAGTACTAATACCTTTTTCTTTTAACAGTTCAACAATTTGTTGTTCAATCTCACTTCCGCCACCATTTTGGTACATCCACATACCGACAGTTGGTTGGCCGTTTAAATTTAAGATACTATGCATACAGATACTCTCCACTTCTTAACAAACTATTGTTTTTTTTAAAGACTTCGCTACCTTGCTTTCAGTCTGAAATTATTTTTATCCCTAAAAACACATCGAGGTTTTTCTAGTAGACATAACATTGTTTAGCAATAATAAAAAACGTTCTTATTATCCTTAATCAATATAAGTTGTTATTATTCAGCACCATTAAAAGCACTTAAAATTTTACTCACTTCTTCTATCCGTCTAGCAAAGCTAGCCTTGCTTGCGCGTTCATGAATGGTATGGTCGCCATCCCCAAAAGGGCCAAAGCCGTCTAACGTTGCTACGCCAACTGAAGAAACAATATTAGCGTCGCTAACACCACCTCTTTTTTCTGTTTTAAGGGGATAACCTAAAATATCTTCGATTGAATCTAATAAGGTAAATTGATTTTCAGAACTTTGCATTACGTCGCGTTGTATCCCACCAGATAATGTCGATGTGACACCTTCCACATATGTTGTGTTACATATCTGTTTTAGTTGAGATAAAAGGCGTTCTTTTTCAATAGATTGGGTGTATCTGACTTCTACGATGATTTCAGCTTTAGGAGAAATCGTATTAGCACCAATCCCACCGCTTATTTTCCCAGGGTTAACCGTAGTGCCTTGCGATAAATCGGTAAGTGAGATTAGTGCAATGATCATATGAGCGGCAGCTAAGTTTGCATTACAACCGTCTATATAATGATTACCTGCATGAGCAGCTTTTCCTTCAAGGGAAATTGTAAAGGTACCAACGCCTTTTCGTTCAATAACAACTTCGTGATCTACTCCAGCCGCTTCAAAAACTAAACAAATATCATAATTTTTGGCTAACTCAGCACTTAAGTATTTACTGTCGTCACTACCGCTTTCTTCATCGCTCACTAATAGCATATCTATATTTTCGATAGCTCCCTGCTCTTCCTTTATTGCTCTTAATGCTTCAAGTGCAACTACATTACCGCCTTTCATATCACAGACACCAGGACCATAAATCCATTCATCATCTTCTGAAAAGTCAGTAAAGGTATTAGGTGGAAAAACAGTATCTAAGTGACCTAAGAGTAATACTCGTTTTTTGTTCTCATTAAGCGGAGAAGAAAAAAGTATATGATTACCAATATCCTCTCTTGGGAACACTTCAGTAGAAAAACCTAAAGCTTCCATCCACGAAATAAATATTTGCCCATTTTCATCAACACCAACTTTATTCTTTGTATAAGAATTAAGGTTTATGATGCTCGCTAATTCTGAAAAATCCATACATATTCCTAATAGTAAGTTTGCTATTACCACATCACAATACCGCTAAAAAATTGCTTTAGTGTGAAAATATGAATAAATAATAGCGGTTAACAACTAATTAAACCGCACTGATTTAAACCGTTTATTCGCTAAGATGCACACTTATGGTGCTATTTTATACGTTGTTATTCAATTTCAAGAACTTATTACCTATATTGCAAATTATATTCCAAAGATTGCAATTTTTTCTCCAAAGCTTGCAAGCAATAGCTATTAGGAAAGGAAAAGCATTGAATAGTGACGTTTACTTTTAATAATTGAGCAATGATAAATTAATAAAATTAAACGTTATTGATTTAAAACATAAAATCAGTATTACACTATTAAATTTTTATCTTGTCAGTTGTTATCTTGTCAATGGGCACAGACACTAGTTTGAAATACTCGTGTCTTTGCCCGCTTTACTTGATGAGGCATGATTCAAACGTTCTAAAACGAACATCTGAGGTGAAACGGAAGTATAATATAAAAAATTAAATTGCCTGGTTCGATTGCCTTGCCAAGCTCTAATAGCCGTCTACAAATAGATTAATTTTTGTAATTCATATTTTTTGTAAATTAATGCTTTTGAGATTTTTTATGCTTAAACCAGGTATAAGCTTTATAGACTACTAGGGCAAATAGAGTCCAAAAAACAGCATGGTAAAAAGTATGTGCTGTGCCTTCACCTAAAGCATGATCAGTGTGTGCAAGTGCTTGGCCGGCAAATAGGCTAATGAAACTGATAAATAGTGTGAAAAATTTCATGTTCAATCCTTTCTTTTAAATTGTTAATATTTTAATGGGTTGTACGTCTTTATAAAATGATATTTATTCTTGTTGAAGTAAGAGTCAATTGAAGTGCTATTTAGTTTTTAATTAATCCTAAATCAGCTCTAAATTAGATCTTCAACATACCTTCTTTTTCAATAAATGCAATTATCTCGGCTAGGCCTTGTTTGGTCTTCATATTAGAGAAAATAAATTCTTTATCACCACGCATTTTTTTAGTATCTCTGTCCATTACTTCAAGTGAAGCACCCACTAAATCAGCAACATCTATTTTATTAATGATTAATAAATCAGACTTAGTAATACCAGGACCGCCTTTACGTGGAATTTTATCACCCGCTGAAACATCAATTACATAAATAGTTAAATCTGACAGTTCAGGGCTAAAAGTCGCACTGAGGTTATCGCCTCCACTTTCAATTAAAACAAAATCTAAATTTGGGTGTAACTCTTGTAATTCATCAATTGCGGCTAAGTTCATTGAAGCATCTTCACGGATGGCAGTATGAGGACAGCCACCTGTTTCAACACCCATAATTCTGTCAGCTGAAAGCGCATCATTTTTTGTTAAAAATTCAGCATCTTCGCGTGTGTAAATGTCGTTGGTAACTACCGCCATATTGTATTTGTCACGTAACGCTAAGCATAGCTCACGTAATAAAGCCGTTTTTCCAGAGCCAACAGGGCCGCCAACGCCAATACGTAATACTTGTTTTTTCATTTTATTCTCTCTTGAATGCAAATCTGAAATTCTTTTTATAGCCAATTATAAATCAGCTGCGTTGTTATTTATGAACGAAAAAGTCGTGAATATTGTGTTTCATGCCAAGCACTTGCCATGGCTAAGTGCGGTAAACTTGTTCCGATATCTTCATCAGCAATATTATTCGACTTTTCGATAATTAACTGTATGTTGTCAGTTAACTCAAATAATAAGTTCTGTGCTTGCGTTTGACCAAGCGGCACTAGTTTTGTTGCTGCAGCAACTTGATTATCTATGTATGTCCAACAGTAACCGCTTTGTGCTGAAATTAAATCTAGCTTAAATAGGTAGGCACAAAGCGCAAAAGCGCTAACAAAACTAATGTCCTTAAGCTGTATTATTACTTGGTATTGAGTTATATCAATACTATTAAGTTGTTTTACCAACCTAATTAACGCTTTACCCATGGCTAAGTCAGCCGACAATAATTCATGGCTTTCTCTGCACGCGATTAAATGAGTATTCCAGTAACTAAAAGTGGCTAAGTCATTATCAGCTAAAGCAGTAAATAATCGTTTTAAAATAGCTAAATCTGTTTTCGCTATCGACTCTTCTAAATTAATGTTGATCCAACTTGCCGTAGTTTCAGGTGATGTTAACCACCCCATTTCAACCGCGTATTCTAAACCTTGCGAAAATGAAAATCCGCCAACCGGTAAATTAGCGCTACACAACTGTAAAAGACGATTTAATTTAATAGGATCTGCTTGTAGCTGAACCCTTGATACAGGCACTACAGACTCACCAGTTGTATGTGCTGCTGAACTAGTGTGCATGTGAATGACCGTGTTTACCTATGCCATAAGCACCATTTTCAGGTTCAAATATTGCGGGTGTATTATTAATGGTTAACCCATAGTTCTCAGCCAATTCTTCTAGTACATGGTCAGGTTTAAAACGCACCCACAACTCGCCTATTTGTAATGAAGTATGACGATTACCTAAGTGATAACACACTTTACAAAAAGTTAACCAGTCCGTTGCTACTGCGGTTGATACGGACTCAGCCTGACCTTTTATTTCAATAAACAAACCACATTCAGTTTTTAAAACTTCACCTACCAATAATGGATGGCCACGTTCCATAAAAATACCAATATCTACACCACTATCAGTTTTACCTTTTATACGTGCTTTTTTACGGGTGTCTTGATCTAACGTGATTGAATCGGTTATTTCACTGTGAGTATGATCTAAACGTTCGTATGCTTGTAACATGTAATTTCCTACAATAGTTTGTTCTATCATTTATAACTTGGTATTTACCTTATGTTCTTCAAAACTATTCAAAGTTCTGAAGTTAAAGCAAAGATAGATTCTTTATTTAAAATAAGCAGTAAAGTTGTGCTAATGGTAAAGTTGATGCCGGCTCACAGGTTAATAGTTCGCCATTCGCTCTTACTTCATACGTTTGCGCATCAACTTCTATTTTAGGTTGCCAATCATTATGAATCATATCGTCTTTACCAATGTTGCGTGTATTCTTACAAACACCAATTAAACGTGTCATACCTATTTTTTCTGGCACACCTGCATCAATAGAAGCTTTTGACATAAATGTCATCGATGTTTGAGCTGCAGCACTACCATGTGCACCAAACATAGGACGGTAATAAACAGGCTGTGGTGTTGGGATAGAGGCATTAGCATCGCCCATTGGCGCTGCTGCTATCATGCCAGACTTTAAAATAGTAGCCGGTTTAATACCAAAAAATGCGGGTTTCCATAACACTAAATCAGCGAGTTTACCTACTTCAATCGAGCCAACTTCATGGCTGATCCCATGGCTAATTGCTGGGTTAATTGTGTATTTAGAGATATAACGCTTAGCTCTAAAGTTATCATTTCGGTCAGTGTCGGGTGCTAACGGCCCACGTTGTTGTTTCATTTTATGCGCAGTTTGCCACGTACGAGTAATCATTTCACCCACACGCCCCATTGCTTGAGAGTCAGACGAAATCATACTGATAGCCCCTAAGTCATGCATAATGTCTTCTGCCGCAATACTTTCTTTACGAATACGTGAATCCGCAAAAGCAATATCTTCTGGAATTGAAGGGTTTAAGTGATGACAAACCATCAACATGTCTAAATGCTCATCAATGGTATTAACCGTATAAGGTCTTGTTGGGTTAGTGGATGAAGGCAAAACATTTGACTCACCACAAGCACGAATTATATCAGGTGAATGTCCACCACCCGCACCTTCAGTATGATAAGTATGAATAGTACGACCTTTAAATGCAGCTAAGGTATCCTCAACAAATCCTGACTCATTTAGCGTGTCGGTATGAATAGCCACTTGCACATCATAACGATCCGCAACTGATAAACAATTATCAATTGCTGCAGGTGTTGTACCCCAATCCTCATGAAGTTTTAAACCACAAACGCCTGCTTCAATTTGTTCTTCAAGGGCAATAGGTAAACTTGTATTACCCTTACCTAAAAAACCAAAGTTCATTGGAAGATCATTAGTTGCTTGCAACATTTTATGAATATACCAAGGACCTGGTGTACAAGTCGTGGCTTTAGTGCCCGTGGCAGGGCCTGTTCCACCACCTATCATAGTCGTAACACCTGACATTAACGCTTCGTCAACTTGTTGCGGACAGATAAAGTGAATATGCGCATCAATACCGCCAGCAGTCAAAATTTGTCCTTCACCCGCAATAACTTCAGTGCCTGGACCTACTTCTATGTCAATATTATCTTGAATATCAGGATTACCCGCTTTGCCAATAATAGCAACACGACCGTCTTTAATCCCCACATCCGCTTTAACTATGCCCCAGTGATCAAGAATAAGCGCGTTGGTAATCACTAAATCAACCGTGTCTGCACATGATGCTTGACTCTGCCCCATACCATCACGAATAACTTTACCACCACCAAAGGTTATTTCTTCCCCGTACTCGGTAAAATCTTTTTCTACTTCTATCCATAAATCGGTATCAGCTAAGCGAACACGATCGCCTGTGGTTGGGCCAAACATATGTGCGTATGAATGTTTATCAATAGTCGCCATGTTATTTTTCTCCCTTAAATGAAGAATCTAGATTGCCTTGAATATCGCCACGAAAACCAAATACACGGCGATTGCCACGATAAGCAATTAACGTTACTTCACGTTCTTGGCCAGGTTCAAAGCGTACCGCAGTACTTGACGTAATATCTAAACGATAACCTCGTGTTAATTCGCGATCGAATACCAGTGCGCGATTCACTTCATAAAAATGATAATGTGAGCCGACTTGAATGGGCCGATCGCCCGAGTTAGCCACTGTTATTTTTAACTGTTCACGACCTACATTAAGTTCGCGATCGCCACTGTCTGTTTTTATTTCACCAGGGATCATATTGGCTTCTCTTATAATTAATATTTAACTACAAATAGGTTAAGTTAAGTTAAGTTAAGTTAAGTTAAGTTAAATAATTGGATTGTGAACGGTAACAAGCTTAGTGCCGTCAAGAAATGTTGCTTCCACCTGTACGTCTGGAATTAATTCAGCGACACCTTCCATTACTTGATCACGCGTTAGAAGTGTCCGTCCATAATCCATCATTTCAGCGACAGTTTTACCATCACGAGCTCCTTCAACAATTTCCATAGAGATATAGGCCATCGCTTCAGGATAATTTAATTTTACGCCACGCTTTAATCGTCGCTCAGCTAATAATGCCGCAGTGAAGAGCAATAACTTGTCTTTTTCTCTTGGTAATAAATCCATACATTTCTCTGCTTTATTGTGAGTTGATAACTATTTACTGGATAAGTGTTTATTTTATAAATGAAATACTGAATAAGTATTTCAGTGTGTTTCTAACTAAATAAGTCGGTTATTTAAGTATGCCAAACACGTGGAATACTGGCTGCTTTGTTTAGGTATACAGGTCTTATTTTTTGCCATAAATGAATAAAAAGCGCTTTACATTCTTCAGCATGTTGCCCCAAATAACGTATTACTAATAACTGGCGTATTTGGCTAATACTAATTTTATGCTCTGCGTGCGCTTCAATCATACATTCACGTAGTTGTTCTATTAAGGCTTTATTGTCTGCATCGCTAAGCTGCCCCGCAGGCGCATAAGCCATAAACGTAGCAAACACGCTATGATTGTTTAAACCGGCCATGTGCTGATGTATTTTATTGTCAGGCTTAATCGCTATTCTATCGTGATACATTAAGGTATTTTCACAATAGACACGATTCAATTGCGTATAATTACCTTGTTTAAATAAATGGCCTGCACTGGGTAAACCTAAGCAGGTAATATCCCATCCTAAATAAGCACTCTCTTTCGTTAAATATACATCAACGGTATTAAAACCATCAGCACCCTCATAAACAATTGTTTCTAATGGAAAATTTTCACACTTTGCCTGCGAAGTAAGTTTTAGCTCACAATGTTGTACTTGTTTAGAGTCACCAATAGAGAGATCCTCTCTAGCACGATAAAAACGATTAGCGCCCGGCGTCGTCACCAAGCAATGTGCATTTTCATTCACTTGAACATTTATTCTAAGCTCATCACCGGAAACAATTCCTGCTGGCGGATGCAATAAATAAATATGCGCACAATCTCGCCCTTCAGGGTAAAACGCTTTTTGCACCGTTAACGGGCCATTGCGTTTGGTTCGGGTAAGTTGACTACCATTGGGCGTTAAACTAAATTCTAGGGATAAATTGGCAAGCCAGGCATTTTTTGGTGCGCTGCGTGTAGGTAACTGATTTGATTTTTCAATGGCTGTGCTGTGTATTGTGTTAGCTGCGTTTGCTGTCATTTTGGTTAGGCTACTTTGTTCAACGTATTCCAGTGTGTTTTTCTCAAGGTACTTGTCGCAAAGTACTTTCATTAATGTGTATCTCTAAACGTACTTTGCGGGCGTCTTTTATTTTATGATTAAAAACGCCCTCAAGTAAATGATATTTATTGGATTATACGGCTAAATATTTATTAACGAGCTCATCAGTTAACTCTGGCATTGGGCCTGTAGCAATAACATGCCCTTTTTCCATTAAAATAAACTCTTCGCCTACCGCACGAGCAAAAGGTAATTTTTGCTCAACAAGTACAATAGTAATGCCATGTTCTTTATTTAATTTCAACAACACATCGCGAATTAACTGCACAATATTAGGTTGAATACCTTCATTAGGCTCATCCAAAATCAAAATATCAGGGTTAAGTACTAACGCACGAGCAATCGCTAATTGCTGTTGTTGCCCTCCTGATAAATCACCACCACGACGGTGAAGCATTTCTTTCAATACCGGAAATAATTCATAAATATGCGGCGGTATTGTTTTACTCTTTTGACGTTTGCAATTAAGACTGATTTTTAAGTTTTCTTCAACGGTAAGTAGAGGGAAAATTTGACGACCTTGCGGCACATAACCCACACCAATTTCTGGGCGCACCTCCACTGAACTTTTTGCCATGTCCCTATCATTAATCACCAGGCTACCGGCACTAATAGGTAACATGCCCATAATAACTTGTAATAAAGTGCTTTTACCTACGCCATTACGCCCCATAATACAGGTACGTGATCCTTTTTTGATGTTAAGGTTTAAGTCCCATAATATTTGCGTGCCACCGTACTTTTGATCTACTGATGTTAATTCAATCATTATGCTTGCGCTCCTACTGGTACTTTAGTTTTAGGCTCTGCAGCACCATCATCTTCACCAAGGTACACCTTGATCACTTCTGGGTTTTCTTGTATTTCAGACATAGTACCTTCAGCCAACACTGAACCTTGGTGTAATACCGTTACTTTTTTAGCAATTGAGCGAACAAATGCCATGTCATGCTCAACCACAACCACTGAATGTTTACCCGCAAGAGATGTTAACAGTTCAGCAGTACGTTCGGTTTCTTGTCCTGTCATACCTGCAACGGGTTCGTCAACCAATAAAACACGTGGTTCGGCAGCAAGTAACATACCAATTTCTAACCACTGTTTTTGACCATGAGACAAACGACCTGATGGATAATACGCTTCTTGTACTAAACCTATTGTTGCTAATATTTCGCCAATACGGTCGTTTTGCTCACCCGTTAATCGGTGGAAAAGAGAGGTAATAATACCTTTATCACCCGCTAAGCTAAGCTCAATATTTTCAAACACAGTTAACGCTTCAAATACGGTTGGTTTTTGAAATTTACGCCCAATACCTGCCATCGCTATTTCTGATTCATCAAGTTGAAGTAAATCAATTTGCTGACCAAAGTTAACTTTACCTTTGTCAGGACGTGTTTTACCAGTAATGACATCCATTAAAGTTGTTTTACCAGCACCGTTGGCGCCAATTAAACAACGTAACTCTCCGTCGTTAATGTATAGATTTAAATCGTTTAACGCTTTAAATCCGTCAAAGCTTACACTCACATCTTCTACATATAATATAACGCCGTGACGGGTATCTGGCTTAATATTTTCAGTCGCGTTAAGCGGGCTACCTTTTTTATCAACAATCATTATTTAGCCTCCACTTTTGTTGCTTTTTCATCACTTGAGCTTTTAATTTCATCGCCTTTGAACATAGAAAGTTTATCGAACAGGTTAGGTAACAGACCGGCGATTCCTTTAGGTAAGAGTAAGGTAACTAATACAAATAACCCGCCTAAAGCAAATAACCATGCTTCTGGCATAATGGCAGTAAACCGTGTTTTTGCGTAGCTCACTACAATAGCCCCAATAATTGCACCGTATAAAGTGCAGCGACCACCAATAGCAACCCAAATAACCATTTCAATAGAATTAAGGGGTGAAAATTCTCCTGGATTAATAATGCCAACTTGCGGAACATATAACGCGCCAGCAACACCTGCAAGCATGGCAGAAACAACAAATATCCACACTTTATAATGTTCTGGTTTATATCCTACAAATCGCACTCTGCTTTCTGCATCTCGTGTTGCGGTAACAACACGACCCATTTTAGAGTTAACAATAAAGTTGCTTATCCAATAACCAATACCTAACGCAATAGCGGTAATAATAAATAATGCCAATTTTGTGTGTGGGTCTTGTAATGAAAAACCGGCGATTTCTTTAAAATCAGTTAGACCATTATTACCACCAAAGCCCATTTCATTCCTAAAAAAGGCTAACATCAATGCATAGGTCATTGCTTGGGTCATAATGGATAAGTAAACACCACTTACGCGTGATCTAAATGCCATTGAGCCAAATATATAGGCAAGTAAACCAGGGCCAATAAACACCATAGCTATCATCCAAACAATACTGCTTGAACCGGCCCAAAACCACGGGAGTTCTGTCCAGCTTAAAAACACCATAAAGTCCGGTAAATCAGGATTACCGTAAACACCACGGTCGCCAATTTGACGCATTAAATACATGCCCATAGCGTAACCGCCTAAGGTAAAAAATGCACCGTGACCTAAACTTAATATGCCGCAATATCCCCAAACAAGGTCAACAGCTAACGCAAGTAAGGCATAACATAAATACTTACCAAACAGGCTTACGGTGTAATTACTTACATGAAGAAATGAACCTTCAGCAAAGAATAGATTACAGATGGTCACATAAAGTGTGGCAACAAATAATGTACCGACGACTACATGTAAATGACTTAATGTTTTAAATATTTTTTGCATTGAAAAATTCTCAGTAGCAAGTGTAGTTGAATTGGTCATTAGTCTGCCGCTCGCCCTTTTTGAGGAAATAAACCTTTAGGTCGTTTTTGAATAAACAACACTAAACCGACTAGCACGATAATATTGGCTAATACTGAACCCACTGCTGGCTCAAGAAATTTATTGATTGAACCCAGTGACATTGCTGCAACTAACGTTCCCCATAAATTACCAACCCCCCCAAATACCACGACTAAAAATGAGTCGATAATATAGGCTTGCCCTAGGTTTGGTCCTACGTTAGTTAATTGACTTAAGACAACACCAGCAACCCCCGCAATACCTGAGCCTAAACCAAATGTAATGGCGTCTACCCAGTCACTTTTAATACTTAATGCTCTCGCCATGTCGCGGTTTTGTGATACTGCTCGAACATGTAAACCTAATGCTGATTTTTTCAAAATTAACAATAAAGTAAAGAACACCATTAATGAAAAAATAATGATATATAAACGATTGTACGTTAACGAAAACACTGGGTTAATTATCCAAGAACCCGTCATCCATTCAGGTGCTTGTACTTGACGGTTAAGTGGAGAAAAAATGGTTCTGACGAGTTGTTGTAAAATTAATGAAATACCAAAGGTAGCCAATAATGTTTCTAATGGACGACCTTTTAGAAAACGAATAACACCACGTTCGATAATAATGCCAACAAAACCGGACACTAAAAAAGCAGCAGGAATAGCCATTAATAATGAATATTCAATTAAGTTAGGAAATGCGAGTTGAATAACGTAAGTCGTATAAGCGCCTAGCATCATCATTTCACCATGTGCCATATTGATAACGCCCATTACACCAAAGGTAATCGCTAAACCGATAGCAGCAAGCAATAATACTGAGCCTAAGCTTAAGCCGAAAAATATGTTTTCAATAATACCGAAGAAACTACGTTTATCTTCAATGTTATTAATCATTTTAGTCAAGCTAAGTGCTAAGATTTTTTGATCTGCTGTTCTATTTTCAGTAGGCAAAGCCGCTAACATTTTTACTACCGTATTATTGACCGATGGCTCTAATGTATTGTCAAGCTGAGTTATCGCTGCCATAACTTCACCATGGTCACCTGTTTTTAACTGATTCAGCAATAACGTGATGTTCATTAACTCTCTAACATCTTCATCTTGTTCTTGCGTTATCAATGTTTGAACAGCCAAAAGCCCTGTTGCCGATGGGTTATCAAGTAATTGTTTTACTGCTTGAATTCTTACCTCTTTGTCTGTGTTAGTTAAATCTATTTTGGCAATATAACTACGGATACTTCCACGCAGTTTGTTGTTAGATTTTACCTTTCGTAACTTTGATTTTTTAACAGGTGTTAATACGTCATTAGTTAATACGTTAGTCAGACTGTAAAGGGAGTTTTCTGCCTTTAAAGCGCGAACTACTGTTTTATTTGCTTTAAGGTAATATAATTCACCGTCTAAGATAAACTGTAAAATATTACGGGTATTTTCATTATTTGTTAATGCTATTTTTTCAACCAAAGATGGCATTTTATTTAGCTTGGTAGTCGGCAATTGTTTCACTAATTGTGACAACGCTGAACTAGTGAGAGATTTTGACTCACTACTTTGATTTATACTAACATCTTGAGTATCCGCAAGTGCTTGCCAAGATATAATACAACTAAGTAATACAGAGAATATTCGCTTCATTGCGTATTCCTTTCTTAATTTAAAAACAGACAAGGCTTCATCATCAAAACACTCTTTATTGCTAGGTGTGCTAAGAATTATTATAAGAACTATTAAAAGTGCTTTGAGTATAAAGTGAAAAAATGTTGTTTAAGTTTTCATGTGTTATAAAAAGCTCAGCTACCTATAGAAAGATAACTGAGCAGTAGCTTAAGTAAACTTAGAAATTTTGACCTGAACACTTAGCTGTTTTAACGTCAAAGTTGCCGCATTTAACTGGTGCTGTCCAATCTGAAATCAAGTTTTTAGAGCTTGGTAAGAAATCTGACCATGCATCACCAATAACAGTACCCGGTGTTTCTGATACCACTTCGAATTGACCATCTTCTTGAATTTCACCAATAAGAACAGGCTTAGATAAATGATGGTTTGCATTCATTACCGCAATGCCACCCGTTAAGTTAGGCACGGCAATACCCACAAGACCTTGTTCAACCGCATTTACGTCAGTAGTACCTACTTTCTCTACTGCTTTTGCCCACATTTTGAAACCAATGTAAGTTGCTTCCATAGGGTCATTCGTTACACGCTTGTCATCACCGATGTACTCTTTCCAGTTTTCAATAAACGCTTCATTTTCGTCAGTTTCTACACTTTGGAAGTAATTCCAAGCAGCTAAATG
>Ga0055584_100001903_pt1 | contig 20540 bp, 20 predicted proteins | sample OSDHelmetaG_FD_58716 | JGI IMG/M metagenome (GOLD analysis project Ga0055584, IMG submission 58716) | Pelagic marine sediment microbial communities from the LTER site Helgoland, North Sea, for post-phytoplankton bloom and carbon turnover... | ecosystem: Environmental > Aquatic > Marine >...
AGCTCAGTTGGTAGAGCAGTTGACTTTTAATCAATTGGTCGCAGGTTCGAATCCTGCACGCCCCACCATTTTCTTGCACTAACTGTATGTGCCAGCTTACTGCATTGGCGCTGTGTTTGTTGTGCCGGGCGCTCAGGCCCCATCACCCAGGCTTGCTGAATGCAGCCCCGGGACAATTGCCCCGAAGCCGCTATATCCAGATTATTCCTCAGGAAGCCATATCCTTAAGGTTTTTCAGCGCAAGAACCTTGACTCTGCGGCTGGCAGGCTTTGCAGCTACATCCATTGTTTCGCCTGGACGAAATGGATTTGGAACGCCTTTGCGGGCTTTGGTCGCCGGCTTCTTTACCACCTGGATTTTGAACATGCCAGGTAATTTGAAAATGCCACATGCGCGAGGCTTGATATGTGCCTGGATTACGTCACCAAGTGAGTCCAGAACGGCTTTAACTTCCTTGCGGGAAAGATTGGTTTCTTCTGCCAGGGTGTTTACGATCTGCGATTTAGTAAGAGGGTCTTGATAGGATTTCTTCATTGCGTTTAAAAATTAGATTATTGGGGGGTTAAAAGCCGATGAATTGTAATAGATGTGGCGGTCCAGTAAAGCATTAATCGCGAGAAAAACCTGTTTTTTTCGACTTTATTGACAATTTTGGTTGTAAATGATGTTGGATCAATAGTCGTTGACAAGATGTAAATTCGATCTTTATGATCGCTCTATCTCAAGTCGGCAGGCAGTGAGTCTAAACAGGGGGCCAGTGGTTTAATGTAGAAATACGTAACCAGGTGGATTTTCACTCTCCCGAGGTGTGTGCCAACGTATTTGGTTCCGTAGTGTGGTTTTCGGAGGCGAGCATGTTGGAACATATTGTATTCAACCGACGAAATATTTTTTTACAACAACTTACTTTGCCTGTAGCCACAGGTCCGTCTACACGGGGTGAAATGTAATGACAGAATCCAGGCAGACAGAGGGTCGAAACATGGACTTGAGAGAATTGCGCAATGCATTTGGCACATTTATGACCGGGGTAACCGTGGTGACGACCCGTGAAGCCGGTGGAACGCCGAGAGGATTTACCGCGAATTCATTTACTTCTGTTTCCCTTGATCCACCGATGCTGTCTATTTGCATCGGAAAATCAGCAGATAGTATCGATATTTTCAGCACGACGGATGGATTCGCGATCAATGTGCTGTCCGAGCGCCAGGTTGAGACCTCCGGGTTATTTGCCTCCAAACGTGCGGACAAATTTGATATTACGACCTGGCAGGAAGGCCCGCTGGGGCATCCGGTGCTTGAAGGTGTTTGTGCGTGGTTCGATTGTGAGATTGGTCAGAAAATTGATGCAGGAGACCATATCGTGTTGATCGGCAATGTAAAGGGCTTTGATTACAATGACCAGAACGGGCTCGGTTATGTGCGTGGAGGCTACGTTACCCTGGGTCTTGAGCAAGCCGCAGTGACGGCTGCGGGTAATCCTGGAAGTGTGGTAGTAGGGGCTGTCGTCGAATGTAATGGCAAGCTGCTGCTTGTTCGAAATCCCGAAACCGGCAGGCTGCAACCCGTTTCAAGCGGTCTGGACCATCATCATGGCTCAACTGCCCGGCTGAAAGCACATCTGGATCAGCTGAATATCGGCGCCTCGATTCAGTCCCTGTTCGCGGTATTTGAAAGTGAAGGAATAGACCGCCAGTATATTTACTATCGGGCCCGTGCCGACCATGAAGGCGATGGTGGGCATTTTTACAGTGCGGATCAAATCCCCTGGGACGAGGTAGAAAGCAAAGCAATCAAGACCATGTTAAAGCGTTATCTTGAGGAATCTCATTCACAGCGTTACGGCGTGTATTTCGGTAGTGAAAGTACTGGAACGGTGCAGCGATGAGGTCGATCCCATGAGTGCGCATAAAATGCAGTTTTCTCTATTTGCGCACATGGAGCGTTACCGTGCTGATGAATCCCACCGGCAGCTGTATGAGGAGTTTCTTGAGCTCTGCCAGATGGCCGATGAGTCCGGATTCTGCGCGATCTGGACAGGTGAGCACCACGGTATGGATTTCACCATCGCGCCCAACCCGTTTCTGCCCCTGGTAGACCTGGCAAACCGAACCCGCAATGTTCGTCTCGGCACTGCTACCCTGATCGCGCCATTCTGGCATCCTGTCAAGCTCGCTGGTGAAGGCGCGATGGCAGATGTCATTATGAATGGCAGGCTGGATATCAGCCTTTCGAGGGGTGCATACGAGTTTGAATATGAGCGGTTGTCTCCCGGGCTTGATGCCTGGACGGCAGGTGAAAAGCTGCGAGAGATTGTGCCTGCCATTCAGCAGATCTGGCTGGGCGATTATGCGCACGATGGCAAGCACTGGCAGTTTCCTGCGGTTACCTCAGCGCCGAAGCCGGTACAACAGCCGCATCCACCCCTGTGGGTCGCGGCCCGGGACCCTAACAGTCATGATTTTGCGGTGGCCAACGGTTGTAATGTCCAGGTGACGCCGTTATGGCAGGGCGATGAAGAAGTGGAGAGCCTGATTGCAAAGTTTGAAACTGCGGTGGCGGATCATCCTGAAGTACAGCGACCGAAGATCATGGTGCTGCGACACACATTTGTTGCTGAGACTGAAGCGGAAATCACCCGGGGGGCAAGAGATCTCAGCGTGTTCTACAATGTCTTTGGCGCATGGTTCAAAAACGACAGACCGGTTATAAACGCGAGAATTGAGCCGCCAAGCGAACAAGAGATGGCGGCCAACGAAATGTTTTCGCCGGAGAATATGCGTAACAATCACGTGGTTGGTACGCCGGATCAGGTCATCAAGCGCCTCAAGCACTATGAGTCACTGGGATATGACGAATATTCAGTATGGATGGACAATGCCATGCCTTTTGAACGCAAGAAAAAATTTCTGCGGCTGTTTATCGATGAGGTTATGCCTGCTTTCGCGTAATGAACGGCGCATCAGAAAAAATTGGTGGAACCTGCTATCGCATTTGGGGAGATCCGGTTAGCCAGCAGGTTGTCGTGCTGATTCACGGTGTCGGCTTAAGTCAGGATATATGGGCACCCTGGATCAATTTGCTGGCTGAAAAATATTGCGTATTGACCTATGATTTTCCGGGGCATGGCGCGAGCGATAATCCGCAAGGTGCGAGAGTTCTGGCGGATTTTCAGCAGCAGCTGTTGCGCCTGCTCAATTATCTTGAAATCGAAAAAATACATCTGGTGGGATTTTCACTGGGTGCGCTCACTGCCCTGGGTTTCGCTTCTGCACATCCCGGGCGCCTGCATTCATTAATTCTGCTGCATAGTGTTTTCCAGCGATCCGCAGCGCAACTGGCGGCTATAGAGGAGCGTTACCGGCTGACCCGGGATCAGGGGCCGATGGCTACGGTTGAGGTGGCGATCAAGCGCTGGTTTTCACCTCAGTGGATCGAGGCCAATCCGGATTACATTGAATTTATCCGTAACTTGTTCCGTAATCACAAAGACGATGGATACCTCAAAGCCTATCGGGTGTTTTGTGATGCGGATGAAGAAATTAACGCAGATACAATTGCCAGGGTGGATTGTCCCGGTCTGGTGATTACCGGCTCTCTGGAGCCTGGGTCGACCCCGGAAATGGCCGCAGCGCTGGGCGATATACTGAAGGCCCGGGTTATCGTCAATGAAGGACATTTACATATGGCGCCGGTAGAACATGCGGACCTGGTTGCGGGCCAGGTCAATACATTTATCCAATCTGTCGCCGTTGGCGCTTAATCTTGAGGAAACAGTAAATGAAGAGTTATCAGCAATATATCAACGGCGAGTGGTGTGATGCGTCTGATGGCAATACCATCACCAGCATTAATCCATCCAATGAAGAAGCCTGGGCACAGTTTCCTGAAGCCACAGAAGAAGACGTCAACCGGACCGTGGAAGCAGCCTGGGAGGCCCTGTATAACGGCCCGTGGAGCAGAATGACGGCAACCGAACGGGGACGGTTAATTTATCGTCTGGGGGACCTTATCAAGGAGCACGCGGCCTTTCTTGGCGAAATTGAAACTACCGATAGCGGTAAGCTGGCCAAGGAAACCCGTGCCCAGACCAGCTATGTGACGGACTACTACCACTACTTTGCAGGACTCGCCGACAAAATTGAGGGCAAGACGCTACCAATCGATAAACCGGATATGCATGTTTTCACCACCCGGGAACCCATTGGTGTTGTCGCCGCAGTGGTGCCCTGGAATGCCCAGATGTTCCTTACTGCCACCAAGCTTGGCCCGGCACTGGCGGCAGGTAATACCGTGGTATTGAAAGCTTCAGAGGAAGCGCCAGCGGCAATGTACGAGTTCGCGAAAATCACCGAAGAAGCCGGCTTTCCCCCGGGGGTTATCAACGTGATCAGTGGTCGCGGTGAACCCTGTGGTCGTGCCTTGACCAGTCATCCAAAAGTCGCCCGTGTCGCCTTCACCGGTGGCCCCGAAACGGCGGCAAGGGTGATTGCAAATACTGCCAATAACTTTGCCCATGTATCGCTGGAGCTTGGCGGCAAATCACCCATACTGGTATTTGACGATGCTGATATTGAAGGCGCCATTAACGGCATCATTGCCGGTAATTTCGGCGCGTCAGGTCAGAGCTGTGTCGCTGGCTCGAGAGTATTTATCCAGTCGGGGATTTACAACGAGGTTTTGTCAGAACTTGAAAACAGAGCCAGCCAGATCATTGTCGGCGACCCTTTGGCTGACGATACCCAGATGGGGCCATTGGCAACTAAAGCGCAGATCGACCGTGTGACTAATGCCGTTGCCGAGGTGGAAGCGCAGGGCGCGACTATTCGACACGGTGGCGCCCGACCCGCGCACCTGAACAAAGGCTATTATTTTATGCCCACCATTATCGACTGCCCGCACCAGAATATTACAACGGTGCGTAATGAGATGTTTGGCCCGGTCATGAGTACGCTGAAGTTTGATTCTGAAGATCAGGTCATCGCAGAAGCCAATGACAGTAAGTTTGGTTTGGGCGCAGGAGTCTTTACCCAGAATGTCGCACGAGCCCATCGGGTAAGCTCAAAGATCCGTTCCGGAATTGTCTGGGTCAATACTTATCGTGTAATTTCGCCCATTGCGCCTTTTGGTGGCTTCAAGAACAGCGGATACGGCAGGGAAGCCGGTGTGGACGCCATCGACGATTACACCAGAACCAAGACCACCTGGATCAATACCTCTGATGTGCCCATGGCCAATCCATTTATTATGCGATAGCAGTCAGAGCCGGCAGAACCCGTGGCAATATGCCCCGGGTTCGCCTAATTTCTTTTCAGGGACTGGATAATAAAACGGCCTGGATGTACACCATGGGCCAGGACGTTTTGCAGTGGCAGAGGGTCTCCGCATATTTGTGACGCCAGCAGCTCTGCGCCGAGGGCCGCATTGGTCATACCGCGGGAGCCGAAAGCGCCTGCATAGTACAGGCCTGGATAATAGCTGGGACTGTGCTCAGTCGGGTTGAATCCACGACGCAACATTGGCCGATAGTTTTGTCGCAATGCCTCTTTATCAGCAACCGGTCCGATCACGGGCATCCGATTCGGTGTGGTGACTCTTACTGCAGAATGGGCAGGGCTGATGGCGCCGAGCTGGTCAGCGAAGTTACCGAGGTTATATCGCTGTCTATTCAGATTATCCTGATCAGCCTCGCTGTGAAAATCTGTGCAAATGACGTTCCTCTGGTAGGTTGAACCCAGCAGGTGATCATCCCCTATGGACGGCGTGATATAGCCGTCGTGTTGCAGCACTGTTTTCAGTTGCGCGCTGCTTTCAGTCGTTCTGGCAAAACTTGTCTGACCCTGTACAGGGGTGAGCGGAAGGTCTTTGATCTGTTCAAGTTTCAGATTATTGCCGCTGGCGATGATTACCGTCTCTGCCGTTATCACCGTCTTGTGCCGCTCATCGTTGATCACCCATTGATCGCCCACCGGTTCAATTTTAAGCGCACAGGTTTGTTTGATGACATCGATTGAGGGATGATCGAGCAAGCGGTTGATCAGGCTGCGCGGATTTAACCAGCCGCCCTGAGGATAATAAACGGCATTGTGATGTAACTCGATACCTGCAACAGCACTGGCTTCATCCGCACCGAGGCATTGCAGCAGCTGTTGGGGAAACTGCCGGTGCTTGATCGACAGCCATTGCTTTTGCTTGATATCATTATGCGCAAGGAGCAGTACACCACAAGGATTCCAGACTGGCTGCTGTGTCTGTAATCGCCGCAGTTGATGCATCATATATGCATAACATTGCAGCGAAAACTGCTCCTCCAGCGAAGCGCCAGCGGTCACCTTGGGGGCGATGATCGCGGCCGGATTGCCCGAAGCTTCACAGCCGGGTTGCTGGTTTCGCTCAATGACGATCACCTGCCAGCCCCGCTCAGCCAGATGCCACGCCGTCTGGCTGCCAGCGATGCCGCCGCCGATCACCACTGCCTTGCGCGATGCGGTGTGCCTGGAGGGCGGATCGAACCAGGGGGCAGGATTGCGCAAGGCAGGGGCGGAAACCAGGGTGGCTATGATCATTTCGCGCTTGCGACCAAAACCCCTGGTCCTTACTACCTCGAAACCCTGGGCTTCGAGCCCTCTCTTTACCATTCCTGCTGCGCTGAAGGTTGCCAGGGTGGTGCCGGTTTGACTGAGCCGTGAGATGCCGCGCATGACACCTTCAGACCACATGTCAGGGTTTTTTGCCGGCGCGAAACCATCGAGAAACCAGGCGTTGACCCTGCATGATAATGACCCCAGGGCGCTCACGGCATCAGCAAAACACAGCGTAAGACATACCCGGTTGTTATCTAACCAGATTCTGTGGGTGCCAACCAGCTGGTCTGGATATTGCTCGACCAGCTGATCAGAGAGCTGTTTGAGTTGCGGAAAAAGCTGGTGCGCGGTACTGATCTGCTGCGCACTTAACGGATATCTTTCAATGGAAATATAGTGAAGACAGCCGGGGGATGTTGATGCCCCGGCCCAAAGCTGCCAGGTGGCTAGAAAATTGAGTCCAGTGCCAAAGCCGGTTTCTGCAATAACAAACCGCTCAGCGGTATTCCAGGCTTGAGGTAGATTATTGCCGGCAAGAAACACATGGCGGGCTTCCTCAAGCCCGTCGTCCTTCGAGAAATATATGTCGTCATACTTTAACGAGCGAGGTGCGCCATCGGCAAAAATAACCCCATGGTCATTCATCGGCGGTACCAGGACTTCCACAGGCTCAATTTCCGGCTTGCACTAAGGTAAGTTTTTGCAGGCGACTGAGTTTTTTGATCTGGTGTTCGCGTTTACATGCACTCGATCGATCTGATAGCGTTTCATGATAAACCAGTGAAACCGGTTGTCGCACCCGGGTGTAACGGGTGATTGAGTCGGGGCTGTTGTGCTCGGCAATGCGGCGATTAATGTCTGTAGTCACCCCGGTATACAGGCTCTGATCAGCGCAGCGAATGATATAAACGCTCCAGTCATTGATTGGTTTATTCGCCATGGTCTGGTGCAGCAGGTTTCAGAGGATAGCGGCAGCTGCGACAAAAATACTGCGCTTTCCCATCGCGCATACGGTTATGCCGGATGCTGCTTACCTGATGATTGCGACATTGGCAGTGATAACGATAGTATTTGAGCTTTCGGCCTGGAATTCCGCCAAGATCAAAGTCGCAGGTAGTTCGGGGCTCGTAGCCCAGGGCGATCATCACATTCTGCCATTCATTACCGTGGGGCCTGATGCCGCGACGGCCGAACAGCTGCTCCACCACATAATGCGCAACCTCATGAGGCACGGTCTGGCTTAGATTTTCATCAAAATGCTTGGAGAATATCCAGGGGTTGTAGCGAATCCTGCGCTGACCGGATTTGATGCAGAACATACCGGCAGCTCGGCCTTTGAGATCGAAACTGACCGGGATGCGTTGCAGGTTTACCGAGAACAGCCCTGATGCATAAAAAACCATTTCATTGGTGCGACGGATTACCTCGTCCTGCAGGCTGGTGTCGATCGGAGCAACAGTAAGTGCGTTCAACGGCTCTAAATAAAACTGATATGGAATACAATACGCCGCTTTATTGTAAACCAAAGACTTCCTGCCGTATGGCTGAATTTATCCCGGGGCAGCGCTGGATCAACGATGCCCAGCTGCAAATGGGACTAGGTACCGTCTTAAAGACGGACTTTCGTACCGTCACCGTCATTTTTATGGCAACTGGTGAAACCTTCGTCTATGCCAAGGAATCTGTACCTCTAACCCGGGTAAGATTTGCCGGTGGCGACCATATCGTGACCCAGGATGACCAATCCCTTGAGGTGGTGTCAGCCGAGGAGAACGAGGCACTGATTACTTATACTGCACGGGACGCCGAGGGCGGTCTGCATCAGGTTGATGAGAGCAATCTGAATAATTTCATCCAGCTGAACCGGCCTACCGAACGACTCTTTAACAGTCAGATCGACAGTGACGCCTGGTTTGAGGTGCGATATCAGACCCAGCAGCTGCGTTCGGAAACCTCCCAGCACCTTTTGCGTGGACTGGTGGGTGGCAGGGTAAGTTTATTGCCTCACCAGCTTTACATTGCCAATGAGGTGGCCAATCGCTATGCACCCAGAGTTTTGCTGGCAGATGAGGTGGGCCTCGGAAAAACCATTGAAGCAGGGATGATCCTGCATCACCAGCTGGTGACGGAGCGGGCCAGCCGGGTGCTGATTGTCGTGCCCGAGAGTCTGGTGCATCAGTGGCTGGTGGAGATGTTGCGCCGCTTCAATCTGCATTTCAAGATATTTGACGCCGAGCGTATCGAATCACTGACCGCTATCGACGAACTGGATGACGAAGAAACCAGGGCAGAGACGCTGGCAATGAATCCTTTTCATAGCGAGCAACTGGTGCTCTGCAGTCTGGAGTTTTTATGTTCCCGGCCGGATTACTTCAAGCAATGTCGGGACGGTAACTGGGATCTGCTGGTGGTCGATGAGGCCCACCACCTGGAATGGTCGGAGCAGGATCCGGGGTTTGAGTACCAGTTAGTGGAAGCCCTTGCGACCACTATTAAAGGTATTCTGCTGTTGACCGCGACCCCTGAACAACTGGGTAAATCAAGCCACTTTGCCAGATTGCGCTTGCTTGACCCGGATCGGTTTCCGGATTTTGCCCGGTTTGTCGAAGAAGAAAACCGCTATGAGCCTGTCGCCCGGGCTCTGGATACCTTGCTGGATAAACCAGGGAAGGTCTGTGCAGAGGATATGGCCGTACTGCGGGCAAACCTGGGTGAAGATACCGGACTGATGCCAGAGGGTAGTGATCAGGAGATTGATTCCATTGCCTTAATGGAAAAACTTGTAGATCGCCACGGTACTGGTCGAGTGCTGTTTCGCAACACCAGATCTGCGGTAAAGGGCTTCCCTGCCAGGGAAGTGCATGATTATCCCCTGGCGTTACCCCAGGAATATCGAGACGCCTTTGCAGCAATAGCCGGTGAAGAGCTGTCAGAGATGCAGTTACTGTTATGCCCGGAATTATTGTTCCAGGTAATTGTCCCGCAACCGGCGTGGACTGCGATTGATCCCAGAGTGACCGGATTGGCAGAAATTCTGCAGGCACATCGCAGGGAGAAAATTCTGGTCATTGCCGCCAGCGCTGATACTGCATTGGACCTTGCTGACTGGTTACGTACTTCAAAAGGCATCAATGCGGCGGTGTTCCATGAGGGAATGTCGCTGATTGAGCGCGATCGCGCAGCGGCTTATTTTGCAGATCAGATTTCGGGCACCCAGGTTTTAATCTGTTCGGAAATCGGCAGTGAAGGTCGTAACTTTCAGTTCTCCCATCACCTGGTTCTGTTTGATCTGCCACTGAATCCGGATCTGCTGGAGCAACGAATTGGCCGCCTGGATCGAATTGGTCAGACTGAAACAATCCACCTGCATGTGCTTTACATAGAAGGTACCGCCCTGGAAATCATGTTTCACTGGTATCGGGATTCGCTCAATGCCTTTGCCCGGACCTGCCCGGTGGGCCACGCGGTGTTTGCTGAAATGGAGGGTGCAGTTACTGCGGCGTTACATCAGCCCGATCAGGATTACAGCGACTTGATTGAGAAAAGTGCGGAACACTACCGCGTATTTACTGAATCTCTGCAGCAGGGGCGTGACCGATTGCTGGAATTCAATTCCTGCCGACCGGATGTCGCGGAAGATCTTCGAAACAAAGCGCTGCAACTGGATCAATCAGACCAGTTACAGGGCTATATGGAGACTGTTTTTGACTGCTTCGGGATCGAAAGCGAAATACATTCAGAAGGTTGCTATGCAATCTTCCCCGGTGCCCATATGTCATTGCCACTGGCACAGTTACCGGAAGATGGTATGACGGTGACTTATGATCGGGACATTGCGCTCGGCTATGAAGACGTCAGTTATCTGACCTGGGATCACCCCCTGGTAACCGGAGCCATGGATCTGTTGCAGGCCGGGGAGCTTGGTAATACCTCGGTGATCGCGGCCCCTGTACCGGGAGTGCCCCGCGGTACATTGATGCTCGAATCGATATTTATTCTCGAGTCTGCTTGGTCTGAAAAGCTGCAAAGTAATCGTTATCTGCCGCCGACGGTGATAAGGGTTTTTATCGATGAAAAAGGCAAACGCCACGATGCCTTGCCCAGCTACAGGACCATTGATCACCCGGCAGAGAAGCTGAAACGCACTATGGCCAGGCGTATCGTATCAGCGCGAGACAAATTGCTGCGTAAGATGGTTGCTGCCAGCGAACAGCTGGCGAATCGTCTGGCACCAGCGTTGCAGCAAACCGCTATGGAAAAATCCCGTGTTACCCTTGAGCGGGAAATTCAACGGTTGGAAGCTTTGATTAAGGTTAATCCAAATGTTCGACAGGAAGAGCTGGATTTTTATCATCAGCAGTTGCAGGAAGTCAGCGAGAGGCTTGCATCCTCAAGGGTTCGGCTTGACGCCCTGCGTGTAATCGTGGCGACCTGATGTGGAGCCATCTGATGACGATATTTCTAACCCGGTTCTTGCGTTCCAGAATCTGACGCCAGAACAGATGCTGGATGCCGTGGAACAACATGGCATTCAGTGCGACGGTCGATTCCTTGCGCTCAACAGCTATGAAAACCGGGTCTACCAGATTGGTGTAGAGGATGGGTCGCCAATCGTTGCAAAATTCTATCGCCCGGCGAGGTGGTCGGATGCGGCTATTCTCGAGGAACACGCCTTTAGCCTTGAGCTGGCGGCTGAGGAAATACCGGTCATCGCACCTTTAGTGGATGCCCATGGGCAGTCTCTGCATAGTGTCGGGCCTTTCCGCTTTTCGCTTTACCCGTGCAGAGGCGGCAGGGCGCCGGAGCTTGATAACCCCGAACATCTGGAGATTTTAGGCCGGTTTATCGGTCGCATTCATATGGTAGGTGCCACCAATCATTATCAACATCGCCCGGAAATCAATATCCAGACATACCTCACGGAGTCAGCCGACTACCTCGCTGGATGCGGTATGTTGCCTCCTTACCAGCAGGGTAACTGGTCTACGGTAATAGCAAGTGTGACCGAAAATGCTGAAGACTGTTTTCAACGAGCCGGACCAGTAGCGCAATTGAGATTACATGGGGACCTTCATCACGGTAACGTAATGTGGACCGACAACGGCCCGCATATTGTGGATTTTGATGACGCCCGAACCGGACCTGCGATTCAGGATTTATGGATGTTCTTGTCCGGTGACCGATCTTATATGTCGGCGCGGCTCGGTGATCTACTCGATGGTTATAGCCAGTTTTATGATTTCAATCCCGCAGAGTTGCACCTTATAGAAGCCCTGAGATCTCTGCGTCTGGTACATCATGCAGCATGGCTTGCCTCGCGCTGGGATGACCCTGCATTTGCCATTGCATTTCCGTGGTTCAATAGTGAAAAGTACTGGGAGCAGCTGATTGCTGATTTGCTTGAGCAGGTGCAGTTAATGCAGCAAAGCCCCCTGGTGTATTAGATGACGCTGCTAAGGGTGGCAACACCACCGGGTGTGGAAATGATGGCGTCAATTCTGACAGGATTGGCGCTGTCAGACGGGTGGATGTTTACCAGATGTGCTGCCCCGGCGGATGCCAGCACAGACTGCAACCATTTCGGGTAAGGATGGTAAAGCTCAATACCTTCCAGTCTGCAACCCAGATCCGCCATCTTTTCAGAGGGATGGAAGTCAATCTGCCACTGTATACAAAGGGGAAAGAAGCCGGCGGCGCTTAACCGGCCATCGTCGGTGAGCGCAACTTTCCATCGAAGATCATCGCGGCTGGCTTGATGTACGCTGCCAACACTTATTTCACTTTGCCTGCAGAGTGCTGCAAGATTGTCAGTGTTGATTGCCCAGGTGATCAGGCGCGGACTGTTTTCGAGGCTGGCGACCACCGCAGGATCATCCAGACCAAACCAGCGTGGGTGGGTTGGACCTAACATTTTGGGGTGAATTGCGATGATCTCAAGATAGACATCATTTCCCAGGCGCATTACCTTGTTATGGGTGCCCATCATTAAATGTTCGCCGCCGTCGGGCACTTCGACGCCAAGAATTGACTTGGCGTATGCCGCGCCTTCGGCAAGATTGGCGGCGGCGATAACAATATGATCAAGATGTGTTTTCAGCATTTCAATTTCAGCATTTACGGTCTTGATTTAATCTTCGGAACCTTGTCCACCTCTGGCGATCATCTCGCGCCAATAAATGTCGCCTTTTTCAAGTACTACAACAGAGTCGTAATAAGTAATGCTCAAGGTATCTCGGGTAATTTGAGTTTCCTCTACTGAGCCTCGACTATGTCTGGCATTAAGCTGATCAATAAAGTTTTTAGAGCGATTGACAAAGGTATCAGGGTTTTCCACGCCGCCACCGTATTCTTTCCAATAGGCGGTATGCATGTCCTCTACCATATACACGGCGTTCTTTGCCATTTTAGGGTATAGAAAATCGAAGGTCGGATTAACATGCCACATAGCGTGACTACCGTCGTCAAGGACAATATCCGGCACACCAAACTCATCAATTATCTGCTGTAAAAATTCCGGATCAGCTTGATTGCCGATCCTGATGAAAGTGCCCGGTTTTTCGTATGCCTTGCATTCAGGTCGGATATCAACACCTACTATTTTCGCATAAGGGCCAAAATAGCGCTGCCACATTTGTATTGATCCACCTTTAAAAACCCCTATCTCTAGAAAAAACAGCGAGCGGTTTTTCCAGGCCGCAAAATGTTTTTCATAGATCGGGAAATAGTGTGTCCACTTATGGATTAGATCCCCGTCATTGGTCATAAAGTCCGCAAAAAGGCTCATGTATGATTTTAATAAAGTAGGCGGTGACCAGACTATATCACCTGTTAAGGTAACCTAATCAGATTATGTCTTTACGTCATGCATTCAGCGTTAACCTGAATTCGGTGATTTCAACAGCCCATTGCCGAGGCCAGCTTTAAAAAGTTTTCAGCGACATAGGTATAGTCGTGTTCGGCTGCTAGATCCTGGGTTTGACTCGGCCCATATTCACCCGGTCGGGCAACAAAGGCGGTTTTTAATCCATGACTCGCTGCGGCCACCAGATCACTATTATGGGCGGCGACCATGCAGCATTGTTCAGGGGCGAGCCCGAGTAATCGCGCGGACTCAAGATAGGCTTGTGGCTGTGGTTTGTAATGCCGGGTAACTTCTGCGCCTAAAATCATATCCCAGGGCAGCCCCGAATATTTCGCCATATTTACAATTAACGCAACGTTGCCGTTTGAGCAGGTGCTGATAATAAATCCGGTTTTCAGACGCTCAAGACCGGCCACCGCATCGGGCCAGGGCCGCAGACGGTGCCAGACTCGATTGAGATGATCAGTCTCTTCCTCGCTCCAGTTTACAAGACCGAATTTCACCATCAGCTGATCCAGACTTTCACGGTGCAGGTTATCAAGAATTGTCCAGGGTCGTTTGCCCGTGCGCACTGCGTCCATGGAAGGTTGATACAGGCCGCGCCAGGCATCAACAAACTCAGCCCAATCGATGTTCAGCTCTTTATGCTGGTTGAGTTGTTGACCTTCGGCAATGACCGAACTTCGCCAGTCAACTACGGTGCCAAATACGTCAAACAGCAGTGCTCGAATTTCACTCATTGGGTTTATCGATGGGTTTGAGGTTCAGACTGGCTGCAATTCATCGGCTTTGCCGCTTGTGAATAGCGTCCAGTAATTGTTCCAGTGTTAATAGTATCAGGTCGAGATCCTGCTGCCGGGAAAAACGATGCTCTGCATCTTTAATCAGATGCAGGTGCACGTCCCCACTGGTGATTTGATCGCATACCTGCCGGCTGATCGACCAGGGGACATCCTGATCGTCGAGGCCATGGAGCAGACGCACGGGGCCCTGGAATTCTATCGGCTTGTCCAGCAGCAGGTGGTGGCGACCATCCTCAATCAGCAGCCGGGTAATACAGTACGGATCATCCTGATATTCGGAGGGCCGTTCGATATAACCCCGGGTTTTGACAGTTTCACGCTGCTCCCGGGATAGCGAAGACCAGATGATTGATTCTGTGAAATCTGCAGCGGTGGCAATACCAAGCAGCCCTGCAATGCGCTGTGGTCGCTGCAGACATGCCAGCAGCATTAGCCACCCTCCCATGGAAGACCCCACCAGAATCTGTGGTGCAGTGGTCAGGTGATCGATAATAGCCAGGGTGTCCTGCAGCCAGTGGCCAACACAACCTTGCTCAAATTTTTCAGAGGACTTTCCGTGGCCACTGTAATCAAACCTGATAAACGATCTTTGATTTGCTTTACACCACTGTGACAATGTCAGTGCCTTGATACCAGACATGTCGGATTTAAAACCGCCAAGGAAGATAATACCTGGCCCGCCCGTATCGAATTTCTGGTAGGCAATGGTTCTGCCGTTGGCATTGATAAAGTCGTTGGTGGTGGTTTGCATGTGTCAGGAAGAAGTCTGGAAAAATCAGAACGGACACTGACCGGCCCGGGGAAAAAACGGGCCACGAGTGGTCATAGCTGGGTCATGACCGATGCCGGGATCAAAATTGTCTGGTCCAGTTTTAATTCCTCCAGATTAGCACCATCGCCGCCCCGATCCACCACAATAAAATCCCGGGTTTTACCCAGGCCGATCTGAAAATGGTGCCAGGTATTTTTGAAAAAGTTAATGCCCTGATGACCATCGGTTTTAAAAAGCATCAGGCTATCGGTATTGATTTCGTCTCCGGGGCCGGCCACCAGCACCAGAAAAGGCTCATCGTCCATGGGCAGAAAAGCCTGACTGCCCAGGGGGTGTCGTTCCATGATTTCAATACGGTGAGGTAATGGCAGGGGCTCTGTACGAAAAACACTGACAATGGTGCGGCCACCATTATCAGCGGTGTCTATATTAAAAAGATCATGAAAACGGGTGGTGAGCCCCTGGTTTATCGACAGCTTTTCGGCATCATCCAGACAGATGATTTCGCCAAACGGGGCAAATGCTTCAGCGCTGAGCGCCCGGGGAAAAAGTTCGATCATGTTTTTTCGATAACCGATAATATTCGCAATCGACTGATACCGCCGTCAGGATAAATGTTCATGCGAATATGGGAAATCGGGCCGATATCGCGAATATCTGTATCGAAGTAGTGTTGCTGATCTGCTTCAAGTTTTGACTCGGGTAACAGGACTTCCCAGTGCTCGCTCTGCTGCGGCAGACTTTCCAGGGAGGTTGCCCGCAGCAGGGCGCCACGGATATCACAACGGTCGGGATAGTTGCCCTTGAAGTGGGCGGTATCTACTTCAATTTGTTTGACCACGCCGGGGTGCGCCAGCGCAATAATGACCCAGTCATTGCCGGGTGTTCGCCGACGCCGGGTTTCCCAGCCATCTCCCATGTTAACCCCGCGTCCAGGGGTGAGCAGATTGCGTATGTCACCATAATGCTGGTCGTTGCATGCCAGGGCCACCCCCCCATTCAGCGCGGCTGCCAGGTCCACCGGTTCGGTCGGGTCCAGGGCATCCCAGTCCACTTTTGGCTCGGCGTATACCCGCAGTCGTGCAATGCCTCCATCCGGATAAATATGCAGTTTGATATGGGTAAAAACGCTGCTGTCATTGACCGCATAGCTGTGGGAGCCATCCCCTTCCAGCGCCGACTGCTCGACCAGCGACGTCCACGCCTGGGAAGATGTCGGCATATCCTGGTCACTGAAGCAGGCTTCCACAGAAGCCGCAGGGGCATAGTTGCCGGTAAAATACGTTGTGTCGATTTCGATGCCGTGGATGACCCCGGGCTTTGCCAGTTTAATAATGCACCAGTCGTGTCCGGGACCACGTTTGCGTCGAGACTCCCAACCGTCCATCCATTTACCATGGTCATCGTATTTATCTTCGATAAATACCGCTGCGCTGTCCTGCAGCATACGACCCATGGGGGCGAAAAAATCATCACTGCAGGTGATGGCCTCTGCGCCAAGTTTGGCCGAGGCCAGGTTAACCCAATGTTGGGAAAATTCACTCATAATTTTCAGTTGTTTTTGCTGTTCGCAGTGGAAAAGATTCCGCGCCAGTGGTCGGCAATATCCACCCGTCGTGTTAACCACACTTGATCTTTCTGCAATACATAGTCAAGAAACCTGGCAAGGGCGGCGGCGCGTCCAGGTCGGCCAGCCAGTCTGCAATGCAGACCGATGGACATCATTTTTGGCGCCACAGCGCCTTCCTCATAGAGCATATCAAAACTGTCCTTAAGGTAATTGAAAAACTGATCACCGCAATTGAACCCCTGGGGGGTCGCAAAGCGCATATCATTGGCATCCAGGGTATAGGGCACCATCAGCAGTGGTTTGCTGAACTGGTTTATCCAATAGGGCAATTCGTCAGCATAGCTGTCAGCACTATAGATGAAGTTTCCGTATTCAGCAGTGATTCTGTGGGTGTTAGGGCTGCTGCGACCCAGATAAAAACCCCTTGGTAATTCACCGGTAATCTGCTGATGTATTTCCAGGGCCTGTTGCAGGTGTGCAATTTCTTCACTTTCCGGCATATACTGATAGTCTATCCAGCGATATCCGTGACTGGCGATTTCCCAATTCGAATTAAGCATTGCCGCCACAACTTCCTGATTGCGCTGCAATGCCATGGCAACAGCGAACACAGTAACCGGTATCTGCCGATCGTTGAACAAACGGTGTAAGCGCCAGAAACCCGCCCGGGATCCGAACTCATAAAGAGACTCCATGTTGGCATGGCGCATGCCCTGGTAAGCCTGGGCACCGACAATCTCTGACAGAAAAGCCTCGGAAGCGGCATCGCCATGCAGGATATTGTTCTCACCTCCTTCCTCGTAATTCACCACAAACTGTAATGCGACCCGGGCATTGCCGGGCCATTCCGGATCCGGGCCCTGTTGGCCATAGCCCGCCATATCCCTGGGGTAATGCGATGTCATTGTGCTTCAGCCCATTGTCGTATTTGTTCACGTTCCTGCGGCTCAATTCCAGTCAGATTTCCCAGGGGCATGATCCGCGTGATTACCGTTGTCTGATACACCTTGTCCTTGTGTTGACGCACCTGATCAATGGTTTCGAGCACAATCCCTTTAGGTGCCGCGGCAAACCCCGGCTGGGAAGGCACTGAACCATGGCAGCTTACACAGCGCGATTGCATAATGCTGGCAATCTGCTGGTCAGTAATATTTTTCTGACTTGCCACACTGTGATTTGCCGAAGGCGCGGTGAACCACATGATTGCCACCATACCAGCAAAGCAAGCCAGTAATAACCAGCTGGTTCCTGGGCGAACATGACGAATGTTGAAGTAGTGTCTGGCTACGACACCGACAACCGACAGCAGAACCAGAATCAGCCAGCCCTGGGCGTGTCCATAGGTGCCGGGAAAGTGACTACTGATCATGGTAAACAAGACCGGCAGGGTCAGGTAGTTATTGTGGCGCGAACGCAGCAGCCCGCTTTTTCCATGAGCAGGATCCGGCGGCCGGCTTTCTGCCAGGGCTGCCACCATCTCTTTTTGTGCAGGGATAATGACAAAGAAGACGTTAGCCACCATCACCGTACCGATCGCTGCGCCAACATGGATATAGGCAGCCCGGCCACTCAATAATTCAGATAATGCCCAGGCGAGAAAACCAAACCAGGAAAAAATTAATGCGGCCAATAGCAGCGGATGCTGCCTGAGTGAGGAGCGACACAGCTGGTCGTATATCAGCCACGAAGCAAGCAGGGAACCGATGCCGGTGGCAATGCCCTGCCATGGCGCCAGAGCACTGATTGCGGGATCGAGCAGAAAAGCCCTGGCATTGAAATAATACACCACCACCAGCAGACTGAATCCGCTCAGCCAGGTGGTATAGGCTTCCCATTTAAACCAGTGCAGCGGTGACGGCAATGATTGCGGCCCGCTGGAGAATTTTTTCAGATGATAGAATCCGCCACCATGTACTGCCCACAAATTACCGGCGATACCCCGTTCCTGTGGTTGATGGCGTTGCAGATTATTTTCCAGCCAATTGAAATAAAACGAAGCACCAATCCAGGCAATGCCGACGATCATATGTATCCATCTGATCAGCAGATTTAACCATTCATGCAGATGCGCCTCGATCATTTGCGTTGTTCCAGGCCACAGATACGCATCACCATAGTGGACAGAGAGTCCGCCAGCCGCTGGTAATCATTTTTGACCAGAGACTGTCGTCGGTAAATCGACTTCACCTGGGTTTCGGATTCAGCAAAGTGCTGGGTGCTGGACCAGATCATAAAAATCAGATGGTAGGGATCCACAGGCAGGATCCGTCCCTGTTTGATCCAGTGCTCCAGTTCTCGCGCACGATTACGTGTCCATTTCCTGATTTCCTTGTCCAGCTGTTTATTCAAATGCTGGCCGCCATTTAACAGTTCCAGTGCAAAAATTCGGGTGGCTGCAGGATAGAGGCGAGTGAACTCCACTTTTGACCTGACATACTGGTCCAGCACTTCAGCGGGATCATCGCTGACATCAATAGGCTGCAGCGCCTGGTTCCACAACGCAACCACATTGGAAAGCACCGCGTCATAGAGTGCCTGCTTGTTGGCAAAGTAGTAATGTACATTGGCCTTGGGCACGCCGGCGATATCTGCAATGTTCTGCATCCGGGTGCCACTGTAACCATATTTTTCGAACTCACTTTCTGCCGCCCGCAATATCACTTCGCGCTTCCGGTTTCCGAGGGTGGTGACTTTTCGTTCAGCCGCAGTCATGAGGCAGCGATCAGGAGGTCGGATGGAAAGGTTTACCAATGCAGGCCGGGGCATTGAGTTTGATCTTGCTGCGGTCGCGGGAAATCAGCACCAGCACCACAATGGTGGCGATATAAGGCAGCATCGACATGACTTGGGAGGGTATGCCAATACCCAGGGCCTGGGCATGTAACTGCAATATTGTAATGCCGCCAAACAGATACGCACCTACCAGCACCCGCCATGGTCGCCAGGTGGCGAACACCACCAGAGCCAGGGCGATCCAGCCGCGACCGGCACTCATGTTTTCGATCCAGAGGGGTGAATAAGCCAGCGACAGATAGGCGCCCGAAAGCCCTGACATGGCACCGCCAAACAGGATGGCCATGAAGCGGATGCGCAGCACCGGGTAGCCAATAGCGTGGGCAGCGTCGTGGGAATCCCCTACGGCGCGCAGAATCAGGCCCGAACGGGTTTTATACAGAAACCAGGCCACCAGGGCGACCATCGCAAAGGAACCATATACCAGAATGTCATGGTTAAATAATAATGGCCCGAGTACCGGGACTTTTGACAGCAGTGGAATCGCTAAAGAAGGCAAGCCGTCATAGGCAATACCCACCAGATTCTGTCCGAGCAAAGCACTGACACCAATGCCGAAAATTGTCAGAGCAAGCCCGGTAGCGACCTGGCTCGACTGAAACCCGAGCACCAGTACGGCAAAAATCACTGACAAACCTGCCCCTCCCAGCAGTCCTGCAAATATTGCCAGAGTGGCGCTGCCGGTAAAATGGACTGTGGCAAACCCGCATACTGCGCCCAGCAGCATCATGCCCTCCACACCCAGATTAAGCACTCCGGATTTTTCGGTAACCATTTCGCCGATGGCGGCGTACAACAGCGGCGTGGCAGCAGTAATAATGGTCAACAGCGTAGGTATCAGAATTTCCATGTTAGGACGCGGAGGATGTTCGAGATAAATCTGACACAATGCGGTACTGAATCAACACATCACAGGCCAGCAGAAAAAACAACAACATGCCCTGAAATACCCCGGTAACCGCCAGTGGCAGATTCATTGAGATCTGCGCGGACTCACCGCCAAGATAAGAAAGCGCCATCAACAAGCCGGCGAACAATACCCCCACGGGATGCAGCCGGCCAACGAAGGCGACGATGATGGCAGTGAAGCCGTAGCCGGGTGATATCGATGGCAGGAGCTGGCCAATGGGTCCGGATACTTCGACCAGCCCGGCC
>Ga0055584_100001904_pt1 | contig 20518 bp, 18 predicted proteins | sample OSDHelmetaG_FD_58716 | JGI IMG/M metagenome (GOLD analysis project Ga0055584, IMG submission 58716) | Pelagic marine sediment microbial communities from the LTER site Helgoland, North Sea, for post-phytoplankton bloom and carbon turnover... | ecosystem: Environmental > Aquatic > Marine >...
GTGGTGGCTGGGCATGGGCTGCCGCCGACGTACCTATCCCACCCGCCAGATGAGGTGGCGCAGGCTGTCGCGTGCTTCGGGCCGAGGGTGGTCGTACTTGATGCGTGCTACGGCGCGTCGGCTACCTTGCTCGCTGCACTTGCCGGGTCAGGGTTGGACGGGCTGGTCGTGGCGGCCCCACGGTTGCTGCCGTCGTGGGGGTTGGGCTACGGGGCGGCGTTCTTCAGAGCCGGAGCGCCGGCCGAGCGGGCGGCAGCAGTTTGGGACCCAGGGGGTGGTCGCCTCCTTCGGTGGTCGGTCAATGCGGCCGAACTCGAGGCATCGATCGCCGGGGTGAAGTCCGCTGCGCCGGGGGCGCTCGCCGAACGGGTCGTTCGCCGGGACCCGCCGCTGGTGTTGGCACCGCTGGGGAGCGCGGGCTCGATCGTCGTCGCGGTCGACCAGGCTCCCGGTCGTGCACGGTGGAAGCGGCTCCGCCGGGACGACCGCTGACCGCGAAGTAGTCAGGCACCTTTGCCCACTCCCCCCCGGCACTGAGTCGCTACACCATCAGGGTTCAGTCGACGGCTGGGAGCGAACGGCACTCCGCGCGTGCCGGAGGCGCCCGCGCCAGTCCGGTGCCGACGCAATCCGGACCCAAGAAGTTGTATACGTGTCCATCCAGGCCGACCAACATCGTGAACGCCCGATCGGACGCTGTGCCGGTCGGGCGTTCGCGGTTCCCAGAGCGGGAGACCTGACAGGATGGAACTCGGTGCGTCGGCGAGGCCGTGTCGGCGAGGCCGTGTCGGTGACCTTGTGGTCGGGAGCCGCGTGAGGCATCACCTCGATCGTCGAGGCGGGCTCATTCGTCGTCTTCCTCTTCGTCCAGGGCGACCGCGACGAGGGCCTCGAACAGCATGTCCTCGTAGCCCCAACCGACACCGGACGCCCCGGCCACGACGGCCTGGAGGCGGGGCCGGAACTCCTGCAGCAGTCTGTCGTCGGCCTCGACGAGGTCGGCGCAGCAGTACGCGAGTTTGATCATCGTCGAGTAGAACTCCTCGAACAGGTCGCCGTAGGCGTTGATCGCCTGGTTCCCGGACTCCAGGCAGTGGAGGAGCAGGTCGGCGGTCCCGCGCAGGTCCCGGGTCTGGAGCTGGTAGTGCGCAATGAGCTCCTCCGCCGCGTCGAGCTGGAACGGGTCGTCCGGGCCGGGCGCCACGTAGCGGCCGATCTTCGCCCTGCTCTCGGCCAGCAGCGCCTCGTCCGGTGCCGGGACCGGGAGGCCCAGCGTCGTGTGGATGGAGACGCGGATCGCGGGGGTGGCGTCGTATAGCTCGCCGAGCAAGTCGACGAGTTCGTTTGCGTGGAGGGCGAGGAGCCGGTTTCGAATTGACTCTCGGTCCGGGGGCGCGGTCAGCTCCCGCGCGGCCGGAGCCCTGGGAAGCGGCTCGAGCCCCATCCAGAGCCGGTAGGCGGCGACCAGGAACGCAGCCGGCGATCCGTCGGCAGCTCGGACGTCCTCCAGAGGGACCGAGATCCGGTTTCCCGACGGCAGCTCGATTCGGGCGGCGACGGTCTCGTCACGGTCTTCGACCGCGAGGAAGGTGGCCGTCCCCTCGGAGAGCGCGACCCGGACCGGCAACTCCGCCCAGTCGTCGAAGACACACGCGAACGCTCCCACCTGCTCCGACTTGCCGTAAGCGTCGGTGCAGATCTCGTCGCGCAGGTCGGACAGGATCTCGCGTTGGGGTGGCCACGGAGCCGCGAAGCAGTCTTCGTACTCGTGCATTGCTCGGCCTCCGTTGCCTGGGTCGGCCAGAAGGTCTGTCAGTCGCCGAATGGGTTCAAGAGCCGGACACCGGTTCGCACGACGTCTCGTACGTTCCGGGTGACCAGGGTGAAGTCATGGACCAGCGCCGTAGCCGCAAGGAGCCCATCGATGGTGGGCACCGGGTCCGGGACGTTCAATGCTCCCCATCGATCGGCGATCCGAGCGTCGATCGGGAGCACGCGATCCCCGAACGTCTCCACGAGTCGGCGTTGCCACTGGTCGAGCGCTTCTGCCGCGATCGCGTCCCTCCGCCTGATTGACTCGACGCCCCGTCGGACTTCCCCAAGTACGAGGACGCTGGTGAACAGCTCTCGCTCATCGGTGCCCTCGAACCACGCCCGCACTGCTGGATGCGCGCGGCTCCTCTTGCGGAGTTCGGACAGCACGTTTGTGTCGATGAGCAGACTCACAGGTCGACCGGTCGTGGGAGATCTCGCTGCCCGCCGAAGTCGATGCCCTCGCCGACTTCGGGCATGGAGAGGAGGAACTCCTTGAAGGACGGACGATCGAGATCTCCTGCTAGCACTTCGCGCAAGATCTCGCGGTGCTCGGCCTCCGCGGACCGACCTCGACTTGCTGCTCGACGCTTGAGGGCGAGCACGACCTCCTTCTCGATGTTCCGAACGATGAGCTGGCTCACGTCGCACCTCCGATATCAATGATAGCAGTCGTTGGTGTCGCCGCAAGGCCTGAAGGCTGCTCCAGCTGCCGAAGAGTTCTAAAACCATCCTGTAAGGCCGGCCACAAGACTGAAGAGCCCGCTCGGATTCGTCCGGGCGGGCTCTTCTTCTTCGGGCTTTCTTGCCTGCGCCGCAGGCTCGGAGCTTGCTACCGGCGGATCCCGCCGCCCCAGAGCTCCTCGAACGCCAGCGACGGCGCGGTGACTTCGCCCTGCCAGGGCAGAACGCCGAGCTGGAAGCTGCCCCGGCGGAGCGCGCGGTTCAGCATCGTCAGCGCCGCCGACTCGCCGGAGTCGCGGTCGAAGACCAGCGGGTGGTACGCCTGCGCGGTGAGCCAGAAGACCATGCGTCGAGCGCGCCGCACCGCCGTCAGACCGACCCCCTTGGGATCGTAGTGACCGTTCTGCTGGAACACGTAGTCCAGCATGAAGCCCTTGCACAGCGCCTCCGCCAGGCCCCCCACGGTCCCGCGGTTGCCGGCGTCGAGCTCGAACAGGTGGAGCCGCCGGTGGTCCTCGGCTGCGGTCCACAGGGCCACGCCCGTCTTGCCGCCGACCGTCCAGTTGGACCTCGGGCCGATCTCGGTGGAGTGCACCACGGTGGGCATCAGGGGCTGGAAGCGGCGAATGGGCTCGACCTGAGCGCCGAAGGCTTTGAACACCTCGGCGTCGAGCTCGAGCTCCCACGCCAGCCGGCTGGGGCCGCTGTCGGGCGCGCCCTTGTTCTTCCGGTACCCCTCGACGGAGAACCAGGACCACTCGGGCCACGTCCAGCGGTCGTCGTCGTGCATGTCGACGACGAAGCGATCGCCGAGCAGGTTGCTCAGCCCGTGCAGCAGGAGGGCCGATCGCCGGAACTGCAGGAGCTCCTTGCTGGGGCGGAAGTTCAGCCCGGGAAGGTCGGGCCCGCGCCCCACCAGCGTCACCTCGGTGCGGGCCGGCGCGCCGTCGGTCTCGTCCAGGGCGGCGGCCAGGCACAGGGCAAACACGGGGGCTGACGGGCCGTCGTTGCGGACGTTGCCGGCCAGCTCGGTGGCGTCGATGGACAGCTTGACGATGCGGTGGTCGTCGTCTTCGTCGTAGTCCCAGGTCAGCCCGTCGCGCCGGGGCGGCTTGAGCTTGTGTCCGCCGTGGGCGCGGAGGGGGTCGAGGACGTGGCTGCGGAACCGGTCGGTCATGGGGTCCTCCGCGACCGAGGGCTGCGACCCGGCCGGTGCGCGAGGGTATGCCCCGGGCCGGCTTCCCGCGACGCCGACCCGGAGATTCGGTCCGGGTTGTTGACGGACTGCCCGGGGGCGGGGGCGCGAGGGCCGGGGGTCGGTGCGTCAGCAGGTCCCGGCGAGCACCGCCGTAGGCTCGATCCGCTGGGCCTCGCGGAGGCCCGACAGGAACGCTCCGTGCACCGTCTGCGACAGCGTCGCGATGGTGGCCTCACCGGCGAACAGGAGGCGCCCGTCGACGGGCTCAGAGCGGACGTCGTAGTCGTCCCACGACGCCCCCAGGGTGGGGAAGCTGTAGGACCCCAGCGCCCACGGATCGCGGCGCCACTCCGTGACGGCGGTGGCGACCGGGTCCGGCAGGGCGGGGCCGAGCGCCCGCTCCAGGCTGGCGCGCGCTTCGGCGGCGATCTGGTCGGGGCTCCGGGGGCTGTCCTGCACCACCCGCGCGAAGTCGCCGTCGCACAGGCACGCGATGGTGGGCACCCCGGCCTCGGCGCTGAAGTCGTACCAGATCGGCCACCCGCGCTCGTCGCCCAGCCCCTCGACGACTACCGCGGATCCCCCGGCGAACTCGTCCCAGACCACGTCGTCGAATACGAATACGACCTTCTCCAGGTTGCCCATCTCCGTGCCCGCGATCGCGTCTTGGAGCGCCGCGGGCAGGGCCGGCTCAAACGCGATCGACCCAGCCTGGAGCACGCCCACGGGCACCGTGACGATGCAGTGGCTGCCGGACAGCTCCTCGCCGCCGGCGGTGACCAGGCGGACGCCGTCGTCGTCGCGCACGATGCGGGTGATCGGCGTGCTGAGGCGCACGTCGAGTCCGTCCGCCAGCGCGTCGATGAGCTCGCCGAAGCCGCCGACGGGCATGCGATCGTCGCCCGAGACCCCGCCGTCGGGCTCGGCGTCGAGCATCGCCATGGAGAACGACCCCATGGTGCCGCCGTAGTCGCTGACGGCCCCCTCGCACATCCACCGGGCGTGCCTCCGCGCGTCTCCCTGCAGGCCCTCGCTGTCGAGCCAGTCCTGCAGCGCCACTTCGGCGGAGCGGTCGCCGTCGGGCGTCAGCGTGCCGCCGGCGGCCATGAACCGTTGCGCGGCCGCTTCGGCGGCTGCCACCTGGGCGTCGGTGAGGGCGCCCCCATCGACGTCGACGGCCAGAAGGGAAGGGCGGGCCTCGTCGGCGATGGACAAGCCCGTTGCGCCGTAGAAGTCCACCATCGGGTTGCCCGTGGGCGAGTGGAGCCACGCGCCGCCCAGGTCGATGCGGGCCGCGCCCACGTCCGCCGTGAAGGTCCGCCCGCCGATGCGGTCTCGGGCCTCCACCACCCCCACCGGCACCCCGGCGTCGGCGAGGGCCCGGGCCGCGGCGAGGCCCGCGACACCCGCCCCCACCACGATCACCGGGCCATCGCCGTCCGCCCGGGCGGTCGCGGGGCTCAGGCCCGACAGGACCTGCTGACAGGTGGACGCGCAGCCTGGCAGGACGGCGCCCGCGCCCAGGGCGGCGAGCAGATCGAGGACGGTGCGGCGGGTCAGCATGGTGGGCTCCGGGGGCTACCGGGCGAGGCGGGCGAGGACGTCGATGTCCGCGACGACCCGGGTGAGGGCGGACCAGGCGGCGCCGGTGTCGCCGGCGCGGGCGGCGCTGGTCGTTGCGTCGACCTCCGCCGTCAGGTGGGTCGCCGTCGACTGGGCGGTGGTCTGGGCGGCGGGGGGCAGGGAGCTCGCCCGATCCGGCACCGCGGCGGCCAACTCCCTCAAGACGCGTGCGTGGCGGTGGAGATCGACGATGCGGGCTGCCTCCACGGCGACGGCCGCGCGGTCAGCGCGCTGCCGGAGCGCCGCGACCAGCCCGACGAACGTGGCGGGGACGACCGACGGGGTGGGGGTCGGGGGCGGAGCGTTCGGGTCCTGGGGGTACCCGTCGTAGCCACCGCCGTGTCCGCCGGGGTGGGCGACGCCGGGGCCGATGGACAGGAGGGCTGCGATGACCAGGGCCGCCGAAGCGACGATCCGCGGGTGCATCGGGCTCAATGGACCTGGGCGAGGTTGGCGTAGACGCCATGCGTCGTGACGGTGACGGTCGCCGGCTCGGTGCCCATGTTCTGCCAATACCAGCCGTGCACCCCGTCGAACGGGGCCTCGAACTCGCCCTCGGCGGCGCCCTTCGTCCCCTTCTCGAAGCTCGTGAACACACCGGAGGCAGCGCCCGCCGGCTCGCCGTGGAAGTCGAAGAAGATGGACCCTCCGGCCGCGTCCCACGAGTACATCAGTTGATCCCCGGCTCGCATCACGGCCTTCACCTCGGTGCCCTTGCCCGGGGCGATCGTCACGCTCAACTCGTCCGTTCGAAAGGTCGGCGCGGCGGCGACTCCCTCCGCGACTTCGGCGCCCTGCTTGAGCTCGCCCAGGGCGGTCAGCCCCAGCGCCTCGCCGACGCCGGTCGGGTCGATGCCGCGTTCGGCGGGCAGGACCACGAAGATGGCCAGCAGCACCACGCAGACCGCAATGGCCGCGGTGGCCCGGTGCAGGTCCCGCAGCGGCGGCAGCGAGGCCGGATCGATCTTCGTTCGCTCGGTCATCGAAGCACCCGCCTCAGGAGTTGAGGTAGCCGTGGAGTTGGTAGACGACCAGGGCCGCGCCCGCCGCGATGAGCAGCTTGTTGGCCAGGCTGGCGTGCCGCTCAAAGCCGCCGCTCCGCCGCCAGTAGCCCATGCCCACCAGGATCGCGGCCAGTGCCAGGAACTGGCCCAGCTCCACCCCCACGTTGAACGCGATGATGTTGCCCACCAGGCCTTCGGCGGACAGCTCGAAGTCCTGGAGCTTGGTCGCCAGCCCGAACCCGTGGATCAAGCCGAACAGCAGGACCGCGGCCTTGGTGTTGGGCTGCCGGCCGAACCAGCGCTGCCACAAGCCCAGGTTGTCCATGCCCTTGTAGGCGACCGAGAACCCGATGACGGCGTCCACGGCGAACGGGTTGACGTCGGTGCCGCTGAGCACGCCGTACAGCAGGGTGACGCTGTGGCCGACGGCGAAGAGGGAGACGTAGGTGGCGACCTCCTTCATGCGGTGCAGGAAGAAGATGACGCCGACCAGGAAGAGCAGGTGGTCGTACCCGGTGACCATGTGCTTGGCGCCCAGGTAGACGAACGGCACGAGCTGCCGCCCCGCGGCGCTCTCCAGGAAGAGCTGGTCGCCGCCCGTGACGCCATGCGCGTGGGCCGCGGCGGCCCCGAGGAGCGAGATGGCCAACACCCCGAAGCCGAGGGCCGAGGGCGCGGGTCCGGGCTGTTCGCGGCTCATGGGCTGACTCCTGACCGCTCTCCCAAGCCGCCGCTCCTGGGCGAGAGCGGCTGAAGGATACGCCGGGGGCGTCCAGGCCGCCGCTACGCCCTGTTTGGCGGCGGCCCGTCCGAAGGCCGAACCGCCGCCAGAAGTCGCGCGGCCTCGCCCATTCGCGCTGCCGGCACACAGACGACCGCCGGTGCCCACGGAGCGAAGACGCAGAACACCGCGCGGAAGTACCGCCCGCGGACGTGGTGGGGGATGCCCGCGCCGTTCAGGGCGGCCTGGGCGGCGGGGAGCGCGGCGAGGCTCTCCAGGGGCCACAGGGGCCACAGGTCGGTGTGCTGCCGGGCTCGCCACTCGGCGATCACGTCCATGGCCCAGCCCAGCAGGATCCCCAGGGGAAGGATCAGCCCGGGCCCGAACCCACGCCAGGGCCCGGACGGGTGCGCCCCCAGCAGCCCGAGCGCCCCGGCGATGAACCCCAGGCCCAGCGCGCTGCGCAGCTGGCCATCGGGGTTGCCGCGGCCGTTGAAGAGCCGGCCCAAGGCGATGGACAGCCCGACCACGAGCCCGAGGAACGGCAGCGAATACCCCACCTCCGGCGTGACCCAGGGCCACTGAGCGAGCCCGAGCCAAGCGCGGGGGAGTCGTCCGAGGAGATCGATGCCCAGCAGGTTCATGGCCCACACGGCCGCGATCGCGCCCAGGACCGGCGGCACGAGGCCGCCCAGGGGCAGCGGGGGCCGCCCGGGGCGGGTGGCCCGAAGCAGGCCGACGACCGCCAGACCAGCCACGGCGAGGACCAGGGCCCCCGGTTCGGTCCCGGGGTCGTTCCAGTCCAACAGGGTCTCCGCGAGGTCCTTCCCGATCTCGGGCAGGGCCCCCCACGCGTACCGGACGAGCGGCGCCGCCAACACGGTCGCGATGCCGCCCCCGAGACCCCAGCGATCGACCACATCGGCCAGGAACAGGACCAGCGCGGTGCCGGCGAGCAGCGTCAGCGAGGTGCTCAACAGCCACCAGGCCGGGGGGAGGGGGGCGATGGGCCAGTCGCTCAGCGACCGCGAGATCAGCACGGCCTGGGTCGCCGCCAGGGGGCCCGTCAGCAGCAGGGCTGCACGGGATAGGCGTCGCCGCCCGGTGGGACCGCTGCGGCGCAGGAATCGAAAGCGAGGGCTCGCGGCGGCGACGGCCTCCACGACCAGAGCTGCGACCAGGAATGGGCGGAGTCCCACCGCGAGCAGCGAGACTTCGGCCGGCGGGGGCCAGACGTACCAATCGATCAGGCTCGGCACCGTGTCCCGCAGCGCCCACCCGACCCACTCGACGTTGGCCAGGGGAATGTGGGTGCAGAGCGCGACGAGCAGCACGACCCCGATCGTGACCGCCGAGCGCCACCCGACGCCGGCCTCGGGGTCTCCGGTCTCCGTGTCGGTCATCGTGGGTCCTTCGCGGGCTCGCCGTCTTGTGCCCCGGTTTGGTCACGGGCAACAGACCCCCTTCGTGGGCATCAGACTCGCCAAGGCAAGGGGCGCCGGGGCGTTCTCCATCTGGACTCCCCGCCCCCCGTTCCATTGGGTAGGGTGCCAATCGACCCCTCCGGGTGCTGCGCTGGTGGGGACCAGCGGGCCGGGGGTGCACCTGGAGAGTTGGTCATGCGCAAGCTCGGCGCCGAGTTCCTCGGCACGTTTCTTCTCGTCTTTGGGGGCTGCGGCTCCGCGGTGTTCTCGGCCGCGTTTCCCGACGTCGGCATCGGTCTGCTGGGCGTGTCCCTGGCGTTCGGACTGACGGTCGTCGCCGGCGCCTATGCGTTCGGGCCCATCTCCGGCGGGCACTTCAACCCTGCGGTCACCCTGGGCGTGTTCACGGCCGGTCGCATGGACGGCAAGGACGTGTTGCCCTACTGGGTCGCTCAGCTCGCCGGCGGGGCCGTCGCCGCGGGCCTGCTCCTGTTCCTGCTGCAGGGCGGTCCCGGCGGGTACGACGCCTCGGTCGGCGGCCTCGCGGCCAACGGCTACGGCGAGCACAGCCCCGGCGGCTTCAACATGATCGCGGGCTTCGTCGGCGAGATGGTGCTGACGTTCCTGTTCCTCGCCGTGATCCTGGGGGCCACGGCCAAGGCATCGTCGCCGGGCATGGCGGGCCTCGTCATCGGCCTGACCCTGACCTTGATCCACCTGATCGGCATCCCGCTGACGAACCTGTCGGTCAACCCTGCTCGGTCCACGGGCCCCGCGCTGTTCGTGGGCGGTTGGGCGCTGAAGCAGCTTTGGCTGTTCTGGGTCGCGCCCCTGCTCGGGGGTGCCGCGGGCGGCATGGTCGCCAAGATGCTCTACCCCGACGACTGACCCGCGGCTCCGCCCTTCAGTCGTTCCGCGAGCAAGCGCGGTCGCCGATGGCGGCCCAGTTCTGGTGGCAGGTGGGCTCGTGCTCCCCGCGCCAGTCCTCGCGGAACGCCTGGAGGCGGGCCTCGGCCGCGGCCAGCCGCGCCCCCCATGCCGCTTCGTGTCCCGGCTCGGGCGGGGTGACGCAGAACCGCGGGTAGTCGTCCAGGTAGGCGCCGCAGCCGCTGCGGCCGGCGGACGGTCGCCAGTCGTTGGCGCCGGGGAGGCAGTGCAGGTGGGCGCTGATGCTCCAGCCGCCGAACTGCGACGCCGGGGACAGGCCCCCCAGCACCACCAACAGCCCGTCCGCCAGCTCCGTCGGCGAGTCGGGGACCTCTCGGTGCGACGTGATGTAGCCGTGGCGGGCGGGGCCATCGAGCACCACCCACTCCCCTTGCACGGACAAGTCGCGGACACCCCGGGCGCTCGCGCAGGCGGCCGTGTCCCCGATGGCGCGCAGGGCCGAGGGCTCCTGGGGCCCGTCGGCGTCTTCGGCGTCGGTGACCACGCCGGGGCGCGGGTCTGGCACATCGGGGTGGCTGCCGCCGCAGACCTCGACCGCGTCGGGGACCACGAGCAGCCGCGCGGTGTCCGTGCCCGCTCCATCGACCTGGACCGCGTAGAGGAACTCGCTGGCGGTGCAGGCTCGCAAGATCCCGTGGCCCCACTCAGAAGCGAGCAGGGCGGCGTACAGCTCCCCGGCCTCGACGAGGCCCAGCGTCCCTTCGGGCGCGCGGTGGGTCCACGCAGCGCCGGCCCCCTGGGGGTAGTGGCGGGCCATGAAGAACGGCTCGACGTCGGTCGTGTAGCCGGCGACGAACTCGCCGGCGTGCTCGTTGACCCGTTGGCGGTCGCCGGCCCCGACGCCAAGCCCCAACCGCTGTCCCCCGGAGTGGAAGACCCACTCGGGGCCGGCGACGACCTGGGCGGCCTCCAGCGTGTCCGATGGGGTCTGGCCGGAGGCCGCGAACCCCACCGTCGCGACGAGACTGGCCACCGCCGCCGAGACCCCTGCGGGGAGCCGCCAGTGGCCGGAGACCGTGCGCCGAAGCGGGGGGGAGGGGAGCGGCATCGCGCGGGCACTGCACCACACCCGCCCCGCGAGGGCGAGCCCGCGGCCCAACTCGCGGCGCAGTGCGGGGGCGGCCTCCAGCGGCGGGTTGCCCCGACGGCGTCCGCCTCGCCCTGGCCAGGCGGCGCTCCAAATCAGCCGCCGCCCGCCCTCCCGCCGGCCGCGCTTCCCAGTTAGGATTCGCGCCGCCGGCAGCACCGCCGAGGGGAGTTCTTCATGACCGTTCAAGTCGCCGTCGTCACGGGCGCCAGCCGGGGCATGGGCCTCGAGACCGCCCGCCAGCTCCTCGCCCTCGGGTGGTCCGTCGTCCTGTGCGGCCGCCGCGCCGACAAGCTCGCCGCGGCATCGCTGACCCTCGAGCCGGTCGAAGGGGCTCGCTTGGTCACCTTCGAACTCGACGTCAAGAACCCCGAGCAGGCCCAGGCCCTGGCGAAGTTCCTGCACACCGAGTTCGGGCGCCTGGACTGCCTCGTCAACAACGCCGGGAAGATCTTCGACGACCGCCGCAAGCCCGAGGCCCTCGTGGCCCACGCCCAGGCACTGCGCGACAGCTTCGAGACCAACGCCATCGGGCCGTTCCACGTAACCCGGGCCCTGGCCGAGCTCCTGCAGGACGGGGGCGCCACCGTCGTCAACGTGTCCACGGGCATGGCCGGCCTGGGCGAGATGGCCGGCGGGTACCCTGGCTACCGGATGTCGAAGACGGCGCTCAACGCGCTGACCCGCATCTTCCACCACGAACTCAACGACTTCGGGGTGCGCGTCAACTCGGTGTGCCCCGGCTGGGTCCGCACCGACATGGGCGGCAGCTCGGCCAGCCGCAGCGTGCCCGACGGGGCGTCGGGGATCGTCTGGGCGGCCACGCTGGGGCCCGACGGCCCGAGCGGTGGGTTCTTCCGGGATGGGGAGGAGATTCCCTGGTAGGGCGGCCGGTTCCGGAATCCGCCCCCCCGCGCCCCGAACGAACTCTCTGTCGCTGAGCTCCCAGCACAGTCGCCGGAAGCCTCGCGCTCAGCGCAGGAAGTACTCGCGCACGGCGTCCGCGAGCCACCCGGGGTGGGCTCGGGCGATCAGTTCCCCATTGCACGCAGCAACCTCGTCCACCCCGCCAAGATCGGCGCCAAGGGCGGAGGCCAGCGAAGCGGGAACGAACTCTCCCGGCTGGCTCCAGGCCCAGGCCGGCGGCGCCTGGGAGCAGCCGTCGTAGAACCAGGGGATGCCCTCGGTGGTGCTCACGCAGTTCGTGACCGGGCCGGCGTCGGTGGCGCTGAAGCCCGCAGGGTTGGCGCCAGCAACGAGGCGGTGCGGGTCGGGTTCGGCGGCGGTGTAGGTCACGGTGCCCGAGGCCGGGACGGGGACCGTCAGCACGCCCCCGAAGAGCCCATAGTCGAGCGGCGCGCAGAGGCCCCCATCGTCCTGGGCCAGCACCCGGCGCATCAGCATGTCGCCGGAGCTGCCCAGGGCCCCCCAGGCTTCGGCGCGGAGCCGGTAGACGCCTGCGGCTGGGGCGCCAGCCGTCGTCCCGTACACGGTGGCGTAGTCGGTGAAGAGGGCTGCGTTCGCCACGCCGTCGTCGGTGGTGCGCTGGATCAGGGTCCAGCCGCCGCCGTCCACGGTCATGTCGCACCACGCGTCCAGCGCGGGCTGACCAGCTGCCCCGTCCGGATCGATGGTGTAGCTCCCGTCGACGCCGGCGAGCGTCGGGTCAGCGCCGAGCAGGTCGTCGCAGCTCACGCACCAATGGCGGTTGCTCCCGTCGCAGTCGAGATCGGCGGGCGCGCCGCAGAGCTCCGGCGCGCCGGGGTAGGCGTCCGCGTCTCCGTCGTCGCAGTCGTCGTCCAGGTTCCCCGGGACGAAGTCGGGGCCGCAGGTGCTCACGCCGTCACCGTCGCTGTCGAATCCCTCGTCGGCCGCCCCGTTGCAGTCGTTGTCGTCGCCGTCGCAGGCCTCGGGGTTCCCGGGGAAGACGGCGTCGTTGCCGTCATCGCAGTCGTCGTCCGCGTTGCCCGGGGTGCCGTCGGGGCCGCAGCTGGCGACGCCGTCCGCGTCAACGTCGAAGTCTTCGTCGATCGCCCCGTCGCAGTTGTTGTCCGCGCCGTCGCAGGCCTCGGGGTTCCCGGGGAAGACGGCGCCGTCGGCGTCATCGCAGTCGTCGTCGGCGTTGCCCGCAGTTCCGTCGGGTCCGCAGGTGGTGACGCCGTCGCTGTCCCCGTCGAACCCGTCGTCGACGACCCCGTCGCAGTCCTGGTCCTGGGCGTTGCAGGCTTCCACTGCGCCGGGGAACACGGTCCCCTGGGCATCGTCGCAATCGTCGTCGGCGTTGCCCGCTACGCCGTCGGGGCCGCAGGTCGTCACGGCGTCCCCATCGACGTCGAAGCCTTCGTCCACGATCCCGCTGCAGTCATTGTCGACCGCATCGCACACCTCGGTGTTTCCCGGGAAGGCGGTGGGGTCCGCATCATCGCAGTCCCCGTCGCAGCCGGTCACGCCGTCGCTGTCGCCGTCGACGTCTTCGTCGACCGTGCCATCGCAGTTGTTGTCTTGCCCGTCGCAGGCTTCGGTGTTCCCCGGGTAGTTGAGCGCGTCGGCGTCGTCGCAGTCTCCGTCGCACAGGGTCGAGCCGTCGGCGTCGTTGTCGGTCAGGTCGTCGCCGGTGCCATCGCAGTCGTTGTCGACGCCGTCGCACGTCTCGGGGTTGCCGGGGAGGGAGTTGGCGTCGTTGTCGTCGCAGTCTCCGTCGCACAGGGTCGAGCCGTCGGCGTCGTTGTCGGTCAGATCGTCGCCGGTGCCATCGCAGTCGTTGTCCACGCCGTCGCACGCCTCCGGGTTGCCCGGAAACGCCGTGGCGTCGGCGTCGTCGCAGTCGTCGCACGCGGTGGCGCCATCGCCGTCGTCGTCGGTCGGATCGTCCACCACGCCGTCGCAGTCGTTGTCGACTGCGTCGCAGACCTCGGCGTTGCCGGGGAAGGCGTTGGGTTCGGTGTCGTCGCAGTCGTCGTCGGCGGTGCCGACGAGGCCGTCCGGACCGCAAGTCGCCACGCCGTCGGCGTCGGCGTCGGAGTCCTCATCGACGGCGCCGTCGCAGTCGTCGTCTTGTCCGTCGCAGGCTTCGGTCGCGCCCGGGAAGACCGACGCATCGTTGTCGTCGCAGTCCGCCGGGTCGGAGCAGGTCGTCACGCCGTCGGCGTCGGCGTCGAAGCCTTCATCGACCGATCCGTCGCAGTTGTCGTCCATGCCGTTGCAGGTCTCGGTGGCCCCCTCGTGGACCTCGGCCTCGTCGTCGTCGCAGTCCGTGCACGCGTCGAACCCGTCCCCGTCGGCGTCTTCCGAGTCGTCGATCAGGTCGTTGCAGTCATCGTCGACGCCGTTGCAGAGTTCGGGGGCATCGGGGTTGATGTCCGGGTCGTCGTCGTTGCAGTCCTCGGGTGGCGCGAAGCCGTCGCCGTCTTCGTCGCCGGGCGCGCCGAACACCCCCTGAACCGACAGGACGACCTCGGCTTCGCCGCCGTCCCAACTCATCGTCAGGGTGCCGACCGCGAGGCCGACGGACGTGGGCAGCGCGTCGATGAAGACGAGTCGCTGCTGACCGGGCTGAACCTCGAGGGCCGAAGCCAGCGCGATGGTGAAGATGTCCGCGCCGGAGACATCGAACGAGACGGCGGTCCCGCTGCCGCCGACGTTGGCAATGGAGATCTCGCTGGAGGCACGCTGCCCCAGCTGGACCTCGCCGAAATCGAGGGCAGCCGGCGCGACCTCGATCTCAGGAGCCGCGGCAGGGCAGCCCAGAACACACAAGAGCAGGAGCGGAGCAATGCGCAGCGCGGCAGCGCGGGAGCATCGGGCGAGCGAGTGCGACATGGAACTCCCGGTTGGGTCGGGGCGACGACGTCCCCCTGAATCAGCCAGAGAGCATAGCCGTTGCGAGGACCGCGACGAATGGCCCCCTCACGGCGGTGTCCCTCAGCCGAAGAACGAGCGCGTTGTCTCGGCGACGTAGGCGAGCTGATCCGCCGACAAGCGCTCGTGCATGGGCAGGGACAGGATGCTGGCCGCCTTCGTTTCAGACACGGGCATCGAGCCGGCGTCGTGACCGAGGTAGGCGAACGCCGGCTGGCGGTGCAGGGGAATCGGGTAGTGGACTCCGCACGACACCCCGGCGCCGCGCAGGTGGGCCATCAGGGCGTCCCGACGATCGGCCTCGACCTCGACCACGTACAAGTGCCAGACGCTCTCGCCGGCCTCACCCAAGGGGGGCAGGCCGAGGCCGGCGACCCCCGCAAGGGCCTGGTCGTAGTAGCGCGCCGCGTCACGGCGCCGTGCGGTCCAGCTCGAGAGGTGGGGCAGCTTGACCCGCAACACGGCCGCCTGGAGTTCGTCCATGCGCATGTTCACGCCGACGAATTCGTGCAGGTACTTGTCCCGGCGGCCGTGGTTGCGCCGCATGCGCATGTCCAGCGCCAAGGCCTCGTCGGAGGTGGTGCAAGCGCCGGCATCCCCGAATGAACCCAGGTTCTTGCCCGGGTAGAACGAGTAGCAGTTGACGTCAGCCCAGGAGTCCGCGCTGCGGCCCCCGTGCTGGGCGCCGTGGGCCTGGGCGGCGTCGCCGATGAGCGCGAGCTCGTGCTTGTCGGCCAGCCCCCGGAGCGCCGCGAGGTTGGCCGCGCGCCCGTAGAGGTGGACCGCGATGATCGCGCGCGTCTTCGCGGTGATGGCTGCCGCCGCAGCATCGACGTCGATGTTGCTCGTCGTCGGGTCGATGTCGACCAACACCGGAGTGGCACCGGCCTGAACGACCGCTTCCGCCGTGGCGATGAACGTCATCGTCGGCAACAGCACCTCGTCGCCGGGACCCACCCCCAGGGCGGCGAGCGCGAGGTAGATCGCGTCGGTCCCCGAGCTGCAACCGATGGCGAACGGCGCCTGCAGCGAGGTCGCGAACTCCTCTTCGAAGGCCGCAACACGCTTGCCTTGAATGAAGGCGGTGTTGTCCAGGCAGTCGGCGATGGCCGCGTCGAACTCCGAACGGAGGTCGGCGATCTGGCCCTTCAGGTCTACGAAGGGAACCTGCATCAGACGGCTCCGTTGCTGTCGCGGCCGAGCCGGCAACGATTCGGTCGGAAGCGCATCGAAATGGGCTTGCCGGTTTCAATGGACTCGTAGAAGGCCATCGTCAGTCGCAGTGACTTCATGCCTTCCCAGCCTTCGACCAGCGCGGCCGTGTCGGACTGGAGTGATTCGCAGACGTTCTCGATGACCTGGCGATGCCCGAACCCGTAGACGTCGGGCGGCTGGGTCGAGAGGTCGGTGAGCACATCCGCCGGAGTCTCGCGGTCCTCAAACTGCCACGCCTGCACCTGGTTGACCGCGAAGCCGCCGATGACCACCGAGCCCTTCGATCCCATCAACGACAGGCTCCCCTCCAGGTCGCGAGGACGCGTGGCGTTGGTGGCTTCGACGATGCCCACCGCCCCGCCGCGGAACTGGATGACGGCGGCGGCCGTGTCCTCACACTCGATGTCGACGAGCGCGGTGCGGCCGACGGCGTAGACGCTCTCAGGCTCGCCCATGAACCACTGCAGCAGGTCGATGTGGTGGCTGGCCTGGTTGGAGAGCACGCCACCGTCCCAACGCCAGGTCCCACGCCACTCGTCTCGGTCGTAGTACGCCTGCGGTCGGCACCAGCGAACACGCACCGTGCCCATGACCATCTGCCCGAATGCGCCCTCGTCGAAGAGCTGCCGGGCGCGGACGACGGGCTTGTTGTAGCGGTTCTGCTTGACCACGAAGAGGCGTCGGCCGGCCCGGTCCGCCTTCAGGATCATCGCTTCGGCGTCGTCCAGGGTCAGCGCCATCGGCTTCTCGACCAGGACGTGCTTGCCCATGTCGAGCGCGGCGAGGGTCGTCGCGGCGTGGTCACCCGAAGGCGTCAAGATGTCGATCACGTCGATGCCCGGCTGGGCTTCGACCATGGCCTCCATCGAGGTGTACCAGGGCACCCCGTACTTCTCACCCTTGTCGCGAGCCTTCTCCTCCACCACGTCGCAGACGGCAACCAGTCGGGACTTGTCCGCGTCGCGGATGGACTGAAGGTGCTTCTCGCTGACGCGGCCGCAGCCAACGACGCCGAATCCGATGTGATCCATGGGGGAGCCTTCTGGAATGCCCCCGAGCGGCCGTTCGCTCGGGCAGCGAGTAATCGCACAACGCCCATCCCGGCGCAACCGAGCGCGGCGACAGGCGACGGGCCATAAGCTATGGTCCGCCGCCTCGCGGCGACCACAGAATTGCGGGCGGCGGCCCACGGAGATGCCATGTCGGAGCACCCGTCGACGACGATCATCCACCCGGACGTAGAGCTGGCTGGAACGGTGACGGTGGACGACTTCGTTGTCCTCGGCCGGCCCGCCAGGCCTGGCCAACCGCCGAAGCCGACCCGCATCGGCGGGGGCTCGGTCTTCCGGTCGGGGACCGTCGTCTACGAGGGGAACACGATCGGCGAAGGCTTCCAGACCGGCCACAACGCGTTGATTCGGCAGGACAACGTGATTGGCGACCGCTGCAGCCTGGGCAGCGGGTCGGTCATCGAATTCGAAGCGCGGCTCGGCAACGGCGTGCGCATCCACTCGCAAGCCTTCGTGCCCGAGCACACCATCCTGGAGGATGACTGCTGGATCGGCCCCAATGTGGTGCTGACCAACGCGCCTTATCCTCGGGGCGATCGGGTCAAAGAGACGCTGCAAGGGGTTCGCATCGGCAAGCGGGCGAAGATCGGAGCCAACGCCACCATCCTGCCCGGGGTGACCGTCGGCGACGACGCACTGGTCGGGGCGGGCTCGGTGGTGACCAAGGACGTGCCACCCCGCGCGGTCGTGGCCGGCAACCCCGCGCGCGTGATCAAGACGATCGATGAACTGCAGGTGCGGGACGGTTCGGGGCCGGCCTACAGCTAGTTGAACAGATCGAGGGGCGCGCGGCGGCGGGGCGCCCCAGACTGCCCCCACAAGTCGACGGAGCACGCGGCGCCATGTGTGGGATCACGGGGATCATCAACAAGGACGGGACTCCCGTCGACGAGGCCCTGCTTCGGGCCATGAACGATCGGATCGCTCACCGCGGTCCGGATGCCGACGGGTTCTACGTCGATGGCGCCGTCGGCCTCGGGCATCGGCGGTTGTCGATCCTGGATTTGAGCGAGCGTGGGCGTCAGCCCATGGTTCGCCGCGACCGCTATTGGATCACCTACAACGGGGAGGTCTACAACTACCTCGAACTGCGGGATGAGCTGGAGGCGCTCGGCCACCGATTCTCCTCGGGCACCGACACCGAGGTCATCCTGGCGGCGTACGAAGAGTGGGGCGAGGAGTGCCTGGCGCGGTTCAACGGCATGTGGGCCTTCGCCATCTACGACTCCCAGGAGCGCACCGTCTTCCTGGCCCGAGATCGGTACGGCATCAAGCCGCTCTACTACTGCGACGAGCCCGGTCGAATCCTCTTCGGGTCGGAGATCAAGCAACTGCTGCTGGCCACGGGGCGCGCCGTCGCCAACACCGCGATGGTCCTGCAGACCCTGGTCACCCGATACGAAAACCACACCGCCCAGACCCACTTCGATGGCGTCCTGGCGTTGGTTCAGGGCCACTGTGCGCGCATCGGGTTGGACGACGGCAGCTTCAGGATTCGTCGCTGGTACGAGCTGGCCGTCGACCCAGCGGTGACCGGCCTTTCGGACGACGAGGCGGTGGAGCGGTTTCGAGCCCTCTTCGTGGACTCGGTCAAGCTGCGCCTGCGGTCCGACGTCGTCGTGGGGACCTGCTTGAGCGGCGGCCTGGACAGCTCGTCGACGAGCGGGGTCGCGGCGCCATTCTACCGTGAGGCCACGGGTCAGCCGTTCATCGGCATCCACGCCCAGTCGCTGGAGGAGCGCTCAGACGAGAGCCCGTGGGCGCGTCGCGTCGCGGAGGACAAGGGCCTGACGCTGCACCTGGTCAAGCCCACCACCGACGACTTCCTTCAGACGATTGACGAGCTCGTTGAGACCCAGGAAGAGCCCTTCGGAAGTCCTTCGATGTTCATGGGTTGGCACGTCTTCCAACGCGCGGCCGAACTCAACTGCAAGGTCATGCTGAACGGCCAAGGCGGCGACGAGGTGCTGCTCGGCTACGAGCGCTACTACGCCGCCTACCTGAAGTCCCTTCCCCTGGGCCAACTCGCATCGGAGTCCCTGCGGACCGTCCGCAACAGCAGCCTGGGCCTGGCCCAGGTAGCCGCCTACTACCTGTACTTCACAAACCCGGCTCTTCGGATCGCACGGCTCAAGCGACGCTCTCCCCTGCGCCGCGAACTCTGGGGCGACGTCGACTTCGCCGCCCTGCGCGAAAGCGCGGCGGCGTTCCGCGACCTGGATCAGCTGCAGCTCCACGAGATCGGCACGCTGCAGTTGCCTCACCTCCTGCGCTACGAGGACCGCAACTCCATGCGCCACTCGATCGAGACACGGCTGCCGTTTCTGGACTACCGCCTGGTCGAGATGGGCGTCTCGCTGCGATCGAATCTGAAGATGCGGGACGGCTGGACGAAGTACGTCTTGCGGCGCGCGATGAAGGAGACGTTGCCCGACGACGTGGCCTGGAGGCGCAGCAAGCTCGGCTTCGAGGCACCCGAGAAGACGTGGCTGGCGGCCCACGAGGACGCCATGATCGACGAGATTCGCCGGTCGCGGATCGTCGGCGAGATCGCCGATCTGGATCGGTTGCTCGCCCAGTTCGGTGCGATGGGGCTACGAGATCGGTGGAGTTGGTTCAACCTCGCTGCCTGGGAGCGCGTCCACGATGTGCAGTGGGCCTGAGGTCGTGCGCGGGCGACTGCTCTACTTCACCCCCAGCTCGCCGGATGCGTCCGACGCCCCGGGTGTGCGCTCGCGATACCTGGTGGCGGCACTGCGCGAAGCGGGGTGGGAGGTCCAGGTGTTCGCCGGCGACCGGGACGCCGTATTCCGAACGCCGTCGAACAAGCACTCGGCCAAGCGGCGCCTCGCGGGCGAGGCCCTGGCCGGAATCGAAGCGGCCCTCCGCCTCGCGACGAGCCGCGCCGACGGCTTCGTGCTCAGCAGCCCGAGCTACGTGTCCGTCTTGATCACGGGCGGTGCCCTCGCCGCGCTGCGACGGCCCTTCGTCCTGGACGTACGCGACATCTACCCCGAGGTGTACTTCCACCTGGGGCTGCTGCCGCGTGACTCGCTGCCCGGACGTGCTCTGGTGAAGCTGGCGGGCGGGCTGTATCGCCGCGCCGCGGGGATCGCCACCGCGACCGAAGGCCTCCGGCAGATCGTCGACGGCTACCGGCCGGGCACCCCCCTGGTCGCGGTGTTCAACGGCTTCGATGCCTCGTTGTTCTCGCCGAGCGAAGAAAAGCGCGAGCGGTTCAGCCTGGTGTTCCACGGGAACCTCGCGCGGATGCAGAACGTGGAGCTGCTGCTGGCGGTCGCCGAGCGGCTGCCGGACGACGTCGATGTGTTGGTCGCGGGCGACGGGCCCCAGGCCGACCGCCTGCGGGACCAGTCAAGAGTCCAGTATCTGGGCAAGGTCGACTACGAAGACATCCCGGCGCTGGTGCGCTCTTGTCACGTCGGCTTGTCGTTCCGGAACGATGGAGTGATCAACGAGACCGCGTTTCCCGTGAAGATCTTCGAGTACCTGGGGGCGGGGTTGCCGGTGATCACGACGCCCCATTCCGAGGCCGGCCGGTACCTGGAAGCCGAGGGCCTCGGCCGTCAGTTCCACAACCACGAGCTCGACGAGCTCGTCGAGGAAATCCTGGCGTGGAGACAGCGGCGCCATGGAATCGAGCCGCCGCCGAGCCGTTCGAGGCAGGAACAGGCGCGGGCATTTGCCGCGTTGGTGGACTCGGTGATCGCCTAGAGGACCGGGCCTCCAGGAGCCTCTGCGCTGCAGGCTCCTAGTGGTCCAGCACAGGGGTTCTGGTGAGTCCTTGCGCGCTCTGCCCGCCGCTGGCTGCGTTGGTCGTCGGCCGCGGGGGAACAACCCCGCTCCGCTCCTC
>Ga0055584_100001905_pt1 | contig 20518 bp, 15 predicted proteins | sample OSDHelmetaG_FD_58716 | JGI IMG/M metagenome (GOLD analysis project Ga0055584, IMG submission 58716) | Pelagic marine sediment microbial communities from the LTER site Helgoland, North Sea, for post-phytoplankton bloom and carbon turnover... | ecosystem: Environmental > Aquatic > Marine >...
CGAGCCGGTCGAGAGTCTTCATCAACTCACCGACACACCAGTCAAGCTGGATGATGGCATCTCCACGGAAACCAAGTTTCGTCTTGCCCTGAAATCGTTCGTGTGGCATACGGGGAACGTGTAGGTCGTGAGACGAGAAGAATAAGAAAAACGGCTTGTCCTTGTTCGACTCGATGAACTCGACAGATTTCTCGACCCACTTATCGGCCAAGTCTTCGTCGCGAAAACGAGCCTTGTGTCCTCCCGTGTAAAATCCGATCCGGCTGATTCCGTTGTGGATCGTCGAATTGTGACCGTGAGACCAGTCCATCTTGAGCGTGTCCCGATGAGTGATTCCCGTGGGGTGATCTTCGCTCGGTTTCTTTCTGCCGACCCAAAGAGGATCTTTGGGATCGAGATTCAGGACGCGATGATCTTGCACATAGACTTGTGGGACTCGGTCGTTGGTTGTCGGCAACAGAAAGCAACTATCGAAACCGATTTCGAGAGGCCCGGGATTCAATTGACCATTCCAGTCGGGCCCTTCTTCACCACCTAATCCAAGATGCCATTTACCGACAACGGCTGTTTGGTAGTCGGCCTTTTTGAGCAACGAAGCAATGGTTTCTGTTCCCGGTTTGATAATCGCCGGGGCATTCGGAGGAGCGATGCCGGTCCCTTTGGTACGGAAGGCGTAATTGCCGGTCAGCAAAGAATATCGTGTCGGCGTGCAGGTTGATGCCGAGCAATACCCACTCGTGAATCGCATTCCCTCCGCAGCGAGTTTGTCGATATTGGGTGTCGTGAGTTCGGTGGCTCCGTAACAGGAGACATCGCCGTAACCCATGTCGTCAGCCATGATGACGATGAAATTGGGTTTATCGTGAGCCGTAGCGATGGCCCCAACCAGACAAGCAGCGACAAATAACAACGAACGAAGAATGGATGACATCGGAAACCTCGGAATAACGGTGTGTGATCGAAGAAACTCTATTCGAAACCAGATGGACGACTGAATCAACTGAACGCGATCAATTCCTCAATAATCCCGGAACGGACCGCGAGGCTCGGCGGCTTCCATCTCGCTCATCCAGCCTGCAAAGGCCTGTTTGAGTTCTTTCAATTTCTTCGGATTGGACTTGGACAAGTCCTGTTTTTCGCCAATGTCTCGGGACAAATCAAACAGTCCCGAACCGCGGGCGGAATCGACCCACTTCCACTGCCCTACTCTGGCGGCAATATCTCCCCGTCGCTTCCAGAACATCTCTTTACGTTGCGATGATTCTTTGCCTGATAACACCGGCAACATGCCAAAGCCGTCGAGTTTGACCCCTTCTGGATTGTCAGCGCCAGTGAGTTGTGTGAAAGTCGGAAAGAGTTCCATCGAGGTCAGGAACTCGTTGCAGACAGACGACGGTGGAATGCGACCGGGAAACCTCGCAATGAACGGTACACGAATGCCCCCCTCGAACATCTGCGCTTTGTGACCTCGCAATGGTGCATTGTCTGCACCACCGCTGCCACCATTATCTGAAAAGAAGATGACTAACGTGTTATCCCACAAATCGTGCTCTTCCAATTCATCAAGCACTTCGCCGATGGCGTCATCCATGCAGGTCATCGCGGCCAGATAATCGCGGTACCGCATCCCTCTGGAGGGAACCATTGCCGGCTTGCCGTAGCGTTGTCCTTTTTGATAGACGGCCTCTTCTGCCAAATGCGGGTACATGTCTTTGTACTTTTGAGGAGCTTGCACGGTCCCCCGGATTTTGGGATCCAAACTCGAAGAGCCATGGGGCGCATTGAATGGGAGATAGAGAAAAAACGGTCGTTCGTGATTTTCTTCAATGAAGCGGACGGCGTGATCGCGGAACAGATAAGTGGCGTAAGTTCCTTTGTCTTTTTCGGTGAGCTGATTGTTGTGATACATCGACGGAACGCTGTATCGCTCGTGGGTGTAATAATCGATACCCGTGTTGACCAGTCCGTAGAACTCATCGAACCCTCGTTGCAATGGCAAATAGCGTTTGAGAGACCCACCGTCCCACTTTCCAAAGACTCCGTTTGTGTAACCCTGTTTCTTCAGCACATCCGAAATCATGACTTCGCGTGTGTCCATGCCGAGAACTCGTTCCGGGGAGACCGCGTATTCATCGGGCGGGATCTTGTATCCATAATCGGCGACATCGTTGCGGATCATGTCGTACAAGCCGTTCCGTTGCGGATATCGACCAGTCAGAATTGATCCGCGTGAAGGAGTACAGGCGGGCCAACTGACATAGAAGTTCGTACAACGAACACCTTCCGCTGCCAGACGGTCCAGGTTCGGTGTGATGATATTGGTGTTGCCGAGGCAACCGAGATCGTTGTACCCCTGATCGTCGGAGACAATCAAAACAATATTGGGTGGACGTTCTGCGGCATTGGAGCAGGCGGCTGCCGCCGACAGGGTGACCGCCAACAACAAAAGAGAAAACACAATCTTCACAACAAGACTCCTCACAGAGATGAACTCTTAGGGTAAGGAATCAATTGTCGAAAGTTATGCTGCAAATGGCAAATCTTCTTTTGAGAGAATCTCTCTTACAACTCTTCAGACTTGCCGATGCAGTAGAGAGTTTCTTGACGATTGCCGCCGCGGTCGGCGTGACGCAGATAAATGTGATTGCCGATGACCACGGGGCTGGCGAACGCTTCTTCTCCTAATGTGTTTTTGCTGATCAACGTAAACTTTTCCGGATTGGCGGCAAAGACAACCGTTGTCCCCTCTTCATCGGTGATCAGAATCTTGTCATCGGCTATGACAGGCGAAGAACTGAAGTTGCCACCGATCCGTTTCTTCCATTGTTCGTTGCCATCTTCGAGGCTCCAACAGAAGGCGATGCCATCATCGTCGACCGTATAGACATAGCCATCTTTGACGGCCATCGAAGGGACATAGACATGATCCTTCACGTGCCAGAGTTCTTCTCCCGTCTCGGCGTTCAAGCAGATCGTATTCTTCCCCGGATAACCGCCGCTCGCGACGATCTTGTTTCCTTCCCAGATGGTTGTGCCGACAGTTGCTTCGGCGGTGCCTGGAGTGGACCAGATCTCTTCGCCCGTCATCGGATTAAAGGCGGCGACTTTTTCGCAACCACTGATGACCATCAAGTCCTGATCGTCGCGTTCAACGATGACTGGTGTTGAGTATGTCGATGTCGCCGGGCGTTTGATCCGCCACACAAGTTCGCCCGTGAGTCGATTGTGAGCCGAGATGTATCCACCGCCCCAGTTGTCGGCAGGAACGATGACCAGTGATTCATAGAGAATAGGAGAAGGAGCATAACCGAATTTTGGAGAAAAGGGACCGATGGTTTCTTCCCAGACAATCTCTCCTTTGAAATCGAGAGCCGAGGTATGTAGTTGGTCGTTATTCAAAAAGACGGCAAACAATCGTTCGCCATCCGACGCGATGGTGGAGGATGCGTGCGAACTTTTGAAGTGCATACCTTCTTTACCGGTCAAACCTCCCGAATGTAATTGTTTCTCCCACAGATTCTTGCCGGTTGTGCGATCATACGCCAAGACAGATTGTGTTTTGGCTTTTTCATCGGCAGTGGCCAGAAAAATCTGATCACCAATGACGGTGGGAGAAGCGTGTCCCCGACCGGGAATGTTCGTTTTCCAAACGATGTTAGTTTCTGGTCCCCATTCAGTGGGAATGTCTTGTCCCGAGACAATGCCGGTTTGGGATGTCCCTCTCCACCACGGCCAATCATCTTCGCCGACTGAAATCGCTGGAACATTTTTCGGTAAAGAGTCTTCGGAAGCAGTCACCTCGGTCACTTCCTGAACTTCCACACCCCGATTACAACCGGCAAGCAACAAGAGTCCGAGAATAAAAAGTCTGATCGACATGGTATCTTTCATGGGAGGTATTACATTTTGAAGAAACTCGGTATGCATCGTGTATTATGAACGAGTGTGGCTGAGAGACCAATGCCGAGTGAGTGAATCTCATGATTTCCCGTGAGAGTTTTTGGAATGCTCGTTGGTTTGGGGATACTCCTATCGAGAAAGTGCAAGATTTTTGACTGATCTTAAAACAGATGGACGTTGATTCTGGCCTTCTCCTCCTTGAGGAGGAGAAGGTGCCCAAAGGGCGGATGAGGAGGTGTTGTTCAGACCTCCAATCAACAGATGTTCTTGATTCCACCGGTGTTTTTTGAAAATCTATTCTGAAGTTACTTGGAAAATCGTTACCGCAATGACTCTCGCCTCCTCACCCCGGCCCTCTCCTCCTGAGGAGGAGAGGGTGGCATGCAGGTCGGATCGTTTTAATATCAGAAGCGATTTGACTTATTCCTTCTCCTTCCCGTGTAGGTCATTTTTTCCTGATAGACTCTCACTTGATCAAGAAATATGTGCATGTTGAAAATTCATTTTAACGGTGAAACCCCAAGCGACCTCTCGGCGTTGGAAGCGGACGGCTGCTTGCTCCTTCAGAACGTTTTTTCTGAGTCTGAGATCGAAAGTTTGTGTAATCACCTCGATCCATTGTTGGAACAATCACAAGATTCTGCGTCGATTCGCAATCGTGCCGGTTTGGTTTATGCCGCCCGAAATGTGTTGCAGATGTGGCCGGATGTTTTTGAAGTTTGTCAGCAACCCGCGTTGCAAGATTTTCTCAAGCAGGTTCTGGGACCGCAGTGTGGATTAGTGCGTGTGCTCTATTTCGACAAACCACCCGGCCAAACCTGGGCCTTGCCCTGGCATAAAGACATTACGATTGCCGTTCAACCGCCCGATGCCGTTTCTGAAGGTGCAGAAGATCATTGGAAGAAAGTTCGCCTGAAAGCGGGAGTCCCGCATGTGGAAGCCGATGAGAAAACTCTCTCTCAGATGCTCACACTGAGAGTTCACCTCGACCCTGCCCTTTCCGAGAATGGTGCGTTGTCGATTTCTCCGGGATCACAAAAGTCGGGGAAACAACTCGATTTGGATGTCCCACGCGAGATGGTGATTGCTGAAGCGGGTGATGTGTTTGCGATGCGACCGATGTTGTCTCACTGCAGCGGACAATCGACTCCCGAGACCGAGCTTCGCCGACGAATCTTGCACTTGGAATTTTCTGCCTCAGAAGAGTTGCCGTACGGTTTTCGATGGAATTTCTTTCGATCTGTAGGACATTAAATCGTTACTGACAGGTCGCTTATCGCAAACTGCAAAAAGTTTTCAGACTGATCTTGCCGCATATGGACGGAATTCCTAAAGTTCCGTCACATTTCCTACCAATGCGGGAATCCTCTCGCATGACCCATTTCCGGGTCACCCCAAAAAACTCACACCTTTCCCTCCAAACGTCCATTCACCGATTGTTCCCGCCTATCGCGGACCGGAGAGTCCTATGCCGACTTCAAACACAATTTTTCGATTGTCATTGCTGCTGACCATGTCTTTTGCCTTGGCTGGCTGCAACACACTCGCCTCCCGTTCGAATAACAGTAATGGCATCGCCTACTTTAAGCAGGGGGAATACGAGCTCGCTGCGGAAGAATTTAAGCGAGCCGTTGCCGACAAACCGGACAGTCCCGACAATATCAGCAATTATGCCACTGCTATGAAAAAACTGGGCAACGTCGAGAAAGCCGAGGAAAGTTACAAACACGCATTGAATATCGACCCCGCCCATCAACCGAGTTATCACGGCCTGGCATCGACTTACATGGAAACCGGTCGTCCTCAAATGGCAACCGCTCTGATGCAAGGTTGGGTGGAAACACAGCCCTACAATCCAGGCGCTCATGTCGAAATGGCGTGGATTCATCGCGAGACGGGAAATTACGCAGGAGCCGAACAGGAGTTGCAGTCGGCTCTCAAAATCAATCCCAATCATCCGGTCGCGTTGGCTCAGTTAGGTCAGATTTATCAAGACACCGGACGACAATCGGAAGCCCTGGCGATGTATCAATCATCGCTCGTGAGTAACTGGTCTCAACCGGAAGTCCACAATCGAGTCGCACAGATGAATCCGAACCCGGCCTTCCATTCCTCCACGCCGACGACCGCCTATCAAGCACAATCGAATCTCATGACAGCCTCACCCGGCCCGATGATGTATCCACAAGGACCAGTATTGGCACAACCGATGATGACCGGGCCGACGCTCTCTGCGGTTCCCGACCCGGCGTTCCAGAATCCACAACCGATTGCCGAGTCTCCAGCTCCTGCGGCATCGACCGATATCGCGACGGACATCCCGGAAGTCGAAGCTCATTGATCATTTTGGAATAATTGATGTGCCACATTGAATGAGAATCTATGATAGAATGAGCAACTAGTTGTGGTTTCCAAATAAGATCCTCATAGAGAGATCTTGGCGGGAGGGAAATGGTTCGCTCATGAAACGCTCGCTCATTTTTCCAAGACTCGTCGGCTGGCTAAGTCTTGCCAACATGCTGGGATTTGTAACGCTAATCGGATTCGTTTCATTGACAGACTGGATGGGCTCAGACTGGCTGAGGAGCTTTTCAGAAAAAATCTCGGTTCCCTTACTGTTAGTTCTCACATTCCCGCTGGTGACGCCTTTCATGGTGTCGAACACAGGCGGTCCCACTTGGGGTGACGTAATTATGTTACCCGCGATGATCGTCATCAATGCCTATCTGTGGGGTTATTGCGTTGCCTGGATACTCAAGAGATTCGGGATTGTTGGCAAAGGTGATTCTTCTGATGTGCCGCATTCTGAATGACGCTTGATGAACAGGAAACGAATCTCTTTCATTTCTGTTGTCGTGGAAACGTCGGCTTGGGTCTCTGTAAATTATTTTCAGTGGCGAACTATTACTCGTCATTAAAGGCTGATCCACCGCGATAATCGTAGTGCGTTGGCCTGGCGAAGACCGCTGCAATGATTAAACCCCAGATGCTGATCGACGTCACTGCGTGAAATCCAACAAGGATGTATTGGAGTGATCCATAGAGGGAAGAGGAACCCGTGATCGAAAAGAGAAACGGCCATCCATAACTAAAAGCGGTTGAGATAAGTGAAATCATGACTGCCAAACCGAGATAAACCGCTCCTTTGGGATTTTCTCTACGGCGAATGAAACAGAAGATAATTGCGACGAGATAAGCTAATAGCTGGGGTGCCGCATACATCATGGACCATAAGATCTGATCCCAATCGATGGTTGAGGATGACATATGGTACTCCTTGATATCACCTGCGGATAGAAATCACTTTGCTTTCACGCCAGCCAACTTGTGAACGGCCAACCATTCTTTTTCTTCGACGGGTTGCACCGAGAGACGGCTGCCTCGCTGCATCACCATCATGTCTGATGTGATTTTATCAGCTTTGAGATCATCCCGCGTGACCGGTTCGGGAAACTTCTGCACGAATTGGACATCGACCATAAACCAGCGAGGCTCGTCCGGGTCGGCTTTGGGATCGTAGTGCCCTTCGTTCTTGTCGAACTGAGTATGATCGGGATAACCCTCTTTGACGACTTTCGCCGTTCCGACGACCGCCATCGGTTTGGCGTTGCTGTGATAATACAACACGTAATCGCCCGGCTTGATATCGTCCCGCAGCATGTTACGAGCCTGATAATTGCGGATGCCGTCCCAGAAAGTCTTCTTGTCTTTTTTCAGATCGTCGATGGAGTAACAATCGGGTTCTGATTTGAAGAGCCAATATTTGGGTTTGCTGTTGGATTTCGTTTTGGTTGCCTTCTTGGCCATGGGTGTTGATTCCTTGGAAGTCGTATTTTAATCTTTGGCTCAGTTGAGTAGCTTTGTTTCAAGCTGACAGCGATTTCAGGATGAAAAGTTAAAAGGTGCGAAAAGTAAAAAAGTAACCTGAATCGAGAAGGAGTGAAAACTTTTTCTACGCTTGCACTTTTCCCACTTTTCTCACTCAATCGCTAAAATTCTGCGTTTTTCGGTGTTCTCGGGAACGGGATGACGTCGCGGATGTTGGTCATGCCGGTGACGAATTGAACCATTCGCTCCAAGCCCAAACCGAAGCCGGCATGAGGGACCGAGCCGTAACGTCTGAGATCCAGATACCACCAGTATTCTTCGGGATCGAGATCGCATTCGGCCATCCGCGTTTCCAACATGCTCAAGCGATCTTCGCGTTGCGAACCACCAATGATCTCTCCGACGCGGGGGACCAGAACGTCCATCGCGCGGACCGTTTTACCATCGTCGTTACAGTACATGTAGAACGGTTTGATGGTGCGCGGATAGTCGTACAGGATGACCGGTTGTTTGAAATGTTCTTCGGTCAGATAGCGTTCGTGTTCTGATTGCAAATCGCGTCCCCACTCATGGGGGTACTCGAACTTTTTGTCACTCTTTTCGAGTAACTCGATCGCGTCGGTATAAGGCAATCGAATGAACTCGTTATCGAGCACATTCTGCAATGACTCCAAAACCGTATTGTCGACGCGTGCATTAAAGAATTCCATATCTTCGGGACACGCTTCGAGGACATCTTTGATGATCGTTTTGATGAAGGCTTCCGCCAGATCCATATCGTCGGGGAGTTCGTAGAACGGCATCTCCGGTTCCACCATCCAGAACTCGGCGAGATGCCGGGTGGTGTTGGAGTTCTCTGCCCGGAAGGTTGGCCCAAACGTATAACAAGGGCCGACCGATGTGGCATAAATCTCGGCTTCCAATTGTCCCGAGACCGTCAGTGACGCCTTCTTGCCGAAGAAGTCTTGAGAGTAATCGATCTTGGTTTGAATTTCGGCGATGCGGTCGACATTCAAAGTCGTCACCTGAAACATCTCGCCGGCCCCTTCGCAATCGCTGGTGGTGATGATGGGGGTATTGATGTAAACAAAATCGCGCGACTGAAAGAAGTTGTGGATCGAACGAGAGATCACATTGCGGACACGAGTCACAGCACCAAACGTATTTGATCGCGGTCGTAAATGAGCGATTTCGCGGAGGAACTCGAACGAATGCCGTTTCTTTTGCAGCGGGAAGGTTTCCGGGTCGGCAGTCCCGAGAACTCGCAATGTGGTTGCTTGTAATTCGACGCGTTGCCCTTTTCCGGGAGACTCTTTCAATTCGCCTTCGATGGCGACAGAAGCTCCCGTTGTCACATCTTTGATACTTTCTTCATAGCCGGGAACGTCGGCATCAACAACGATTTGCAGGTTGCCCATGCAACTCCCATCGTTGAGTTCGATGAACGAGAAGCCTTGCTTGGAATCTCGGCGGGTTCTTACCCAGCCGCGGACTTCGAGAGTCGAACCGATTTCTCCCTCTTTGAGAACTCGGTCAATACGTGGTGTCGTCATGGTCGTCCATTCCCGGTTTGTCTTCTGAATTTGGTTTGTGCGAATCGTCGCTCATCGACAACCGCTTGATGTTTGATTGCAGCAAATTTGAGATCAGGGCGTCGCTTTTTCTTTCGTCGGTTCGAGTCGGCCGTACATATGTCCGCCGACTTTGCCGTGCTGCCAGGTTCCCACATATCGGTCGCCATAGAACATGGTGCGTGAGGTGAATGTTCCCAAGCCGGGGATGGTGAGATCGGTGAGTGACATGACAGGTGTGTCACCGGCCCAGTCGATGTTGAGAATCACGGGAACTGTCAAATCGTTCTTGCCGTACTTCACTCGGGCCTGAATCATCCACTTTCCGTTTTCGAGTTTGGTCGTTTTGTAGATGTCGTAGCGTTCTTCTTTGGGCGGTTTCTGTTGTCCGTCCACTGTGAAATATCCGACAAGGGTCACGCCGGTCATTTTGTCAGAGAACTCTTTTTCCATGTCGGTCTGTGACGATGCGGCATTTTCTGGTTTCGCCTCGGTCTCTTGTGCCGACAACACTGATTGATTCTGCGTGACTGACAGGATCACGACAGCAGTGGCAAAAATCGACAGATGTCTGATCATTGGAGCATCCTCTGCATGAGATGGAGATATAAAAATCATGGTGGGTTTCTATTCTAGCCAGACGGACCGGTCGAAACAAATTGAGCGGGGTGCCGTGTCTGAATCGGGGGCTTCCTTCCATCAAACTTTCAAATTGAGACGTAACTGGAGAGGGCGAATTCTCGTCAGAGGCATCCTTTTCCGGGATTCTGGTGGAACATGCGGGCTCAAATGCGGCTGTTTGTGCCGAGTCGGCGAATCCGGGGTGAGGTTGCTTGACCCATCGCGCACGGCAGATCTAGCATGTAGTCATTCATTATTCGATTGAATTCAATCCGGGCCGGATTTCTCCGGTCTTCATAGATCTTCAGAAAGTATCCTTGTGAGTGATCCGAACGAATCTCAAAACGAGACCGAAGAACAATCTGCCGAAAAAAAAACGGGGACGGAATTTCCTTCCGCCACCACGACTGCGGATGACCTGCCGGAAGAGTTCGAGTTGACTCCCGAGATCGTCGAAGAAGAAGCGATCCGGGGTGATTTCGTTCTCCGCTGGGCGGCGGTGCTGTTGGCGGTGTTGCTGGGTTGTACGGTGATTGCCGAAACGAAGACGCTGGTCCATATCAAGGCGGGACAGTCTCTCTCCGCAGGTAGCTTTTTGCCGGATGGAACCGACCCGTTTGCTTATACAACGGAAGGACGTACCTGGCGAAATTATTCCTGGTTCTTTGATCTGGTCTTGTCGGGAGTTTACGGTCTCGGCGGTGCTATCGGGCTGTCTGTTTTCAAAGCGATTCTTGCGGGTGCCATTATTTGGTGTGTGGTGACCATCTCTCGACCACGCACGCCCACCTGGTGGACGGCGATCATCGCGGTTGTGGGACTGGTTGCACTGATTCCGTTCCTGACCGCCACTTCGGAATTGATCACGCTGTTAGGTTGTAGTGTTCTGTTACGAATCTTTACAGGTTGGCGCTATCAAAAAGAACAGACATTGAACTGGAAGATCCCGGTCTTGTTTTTGGTCTGGGCGAATACCGATCCGAGAATGTTTCTTGGCCTCGTGTTGCTGTTGACGATGGCCATCGGAGAATTGTTGAGACGCAAGCCAAGTGATAGTGTTCCTATCATTCCTTCTCACATCCTGTGGAAGACGGTCGGAGCAGCGTTTCTCGTCACACTTCTGAACCCGTTCGGTTGGAATGCCTGGCTCTCAGCCGTCGAAATTTATTCTGTTTCCGATCCGTTACTGCGTGAATATTATGCGGGGACCGGTTTGCAATCGCAGATCACGAACTTCCCCATCTGGTACGAAACCTACTGGCAACAATTGACGATTCCGTTGATTGCTGGCTTGTCAGTTGGTGGATTGATTCTGGCGGCACTGTTTCTGAATTACGACAAACTTGTTCCGGGAGAAGTTTTGTCGGCCTTGGTGTTCGCCGGGTTAGCCGCGGTTACATTCAGAGAACTGGGGCCAGCCGTCATTGTGGGTGTGGTGTTTGTTTCACTCAATTGTCAGGACTGGTATCGCAGCAGCTTTAGCCAGGAGTATCGGGTTAATCAGTGGGAAATCATGTTCTCTCGCGGCGGACGGGCGTTGACCGTTTTGAGTTTTATGGCGGTCGCTTGGCTGGGAATGACGGGGCGATTGTACAAAGGTTCGGATCGAACCATTGGTTTTGGTTTTGAGAACCAGTTAGAGAATGCCGTCGCCGGTTTGACTGAAGACCTGAAAGATGAATACGACAACAAATCGTTTAACTTCACTTTGAAGCAGGGTGACATTCTCATCTGGGCCAACCAAAAAGTCTTCATCGACAGTCGATTGGCATTATTTACCGGCACAGAGACGGATGTGGCGGCATCGGACCCAACGCAACTCGATCTCATTGCCGTCCACGACCAAACACGAGCCGCCATGCGTCGCGCCGAAACGAGAGAGAAAAATCTGGAAAACCGAGAGACATGGAGAGCCACGTTTGCCAAGTTTGAGATCACACATGCTCAGCCGCGCATTGTCGGACGAGCGCCCGACTATCAAACTTATACCGATTTGATGCTCAACCCGGAGTTCAATCTCACCAAGCTCACGCCGACTGTTGCTGTCTTCTATCGCACAAATCTTACGGATGAGACGTTACAAGCGTATGTGGACGAAGAGAAGTATCGAGAGTTTCTCATCGCGAACCGCATTAATTTTCTGGATGTTGCCTTTGGCGAAAAAACAGCCGTCAAAGAATCGATGGAAAGAGGATTATTCCCGCAACCCGAATCGGCATACGTTGCTTATCTGACAGCGGGACGCGAGAAGATTCCCGCTCCGTTGGTGTTGTCACAACATTATCTGCAACACATTCAACAATCTGTCGCGGGTGCGTACCAAATCGATTTTCGGGCTCAACTTGCCTTTGCTTATCTGTCGATCCGCAACGCCAATATTGCGTTGGCTGAAAACCCTGACAGTTCTCTGGCCTTCCTCACTCTGGGAAAATCGTATTACAGCTTAGGAGTTTTAGAAGCCCGGTTCTGTGAAGCCAACGGGATTCGATACGATATTAATTTTCGCTTCTTGCAATCACAAATGGCCTATCATCAAGCTTTGATCGGTGACCCGCAGAGCTTGATGGCTTTGATGGATTTACGTCAAATCGCGCTGGCCAGAAATCAACCAGAACCGGCATTGAAAATCATCGAACGAATTCTCGCCATCAAAGGAGAGACTTTTTCGGACGAGCAAAAGTCACAATTGGAAAGCACTCGCGATCAACTGCAAGAACAGGTCGACTCGCTTTACGATCAAGGGCAGAAACAGATTGATCTGGGTGTCGATCCCTTACAGGTTGCGGCCGCGTTGGGAACTCGCGGTTGTCCTTACCGTGCGTTGGAAATGTTTGAGTCGAGTGAAACCGAGATTCCCCCGAATTCGCAACCTCAGTTTTACCAGGGAGTTTTTGAACTCGAAACCGGACAGGTCGAAGCGGCCTACAATACGTTATTGACTCTTGAACCGATGTTCGCACAGATGGGACTTCTGGACGGATACCGATACGCCGGTTGGGCAGCCTTGGGGCATGCCGATTACAAAAACGCCTTGGATTTGAACGAAACCGAAACGATGTCGCGACAAAAACAGGGAGTGCAACAAACCCTGTTTATTAACATACCATTGACAACCGATTTCGAGATTTATTCCAACACCAGAACACAAAGCTGGCAACAGTTCGAGTACGGCGTGCAGGCCGATGTTGTCCGGAATCTATGGGAGCAGGCCGCATACATGCTCGAACAAGGAAAGAACGGGGAAGCCGAAGAGCTACTCAACCGGGCATTGGATATCTCACCCGATTCGACATATCGACCACTGATTCAGGCTTATCTCAGTTGTGTGAGTGACGAGCCACAGTATCCGATTACCCCTTCAGACCTCATCCCCATTGATGGGGAAACGGTTCCTCAAGAATCAGATGAGGAATCCACCCCATCCGTCGAGGAGTAACGTCACCCGATCTTATCCACGCCCATCCACAGTCGAAGGACTTCGGGGATGTTGATCGAGCCGTCGGCCTGTTGATGATTTTCCAGGACTGCAATCATCGCTCGACTGATGGCGACGGCTGTGCCGTTCAAAGTGTGGACGAACTGGTTTCCCTTCTGCTCGGGAACCTTCGTGCGGACACCCAATCGGCGTGCCTGATAGTCGGTGCAATTGGAGGCCGAGGTCACTTCGCCGTACTCTCCACCTTCTCCACGACCCGGCATCCAGGCTTCCAGGTCATACTTGCGATATGCGGGGCCACCCAAATCTCCCGTTGGAGTATCGATGACTCGATAAGGAATCTCTAATGCCTGGAAGATCTCTTCTTCGATGGCGACGATTTCCTGATGGATGGCGTCGGACGCTTCCAATGTTGGGGCGGTAAAGGCGAAGATTTCCACTTTGGTGAATTGATGAACGCGGTAGATGCCGCGTGATGCACGACCGTGAGCGCCGGCTTCGGTGCGGAAACAGTGTGACAGCCCGGCCATCTTCAGAGGCAAGTCGGCATGTTCGACGATTTGATCCTTTAATGATCCACCTAACGTGATCTCGGCGGTTGCCACCAAGCTCAAGTCGGTTCCCGTGATGGAATAGATCTGCGTTTCTGGTCCGCGAGGGATGTAACCGGTCCCTTCGAGAACTTCGTCTTTGGCGAGGTCGGGTGTGCTGTAAAGAGTGAATCCCTTTTGTCGCAGTTTGGTCAGAGCAAACTGGACCAACGCCATTTCCAACAAGACTGCTTCATTCTTGAAGAAGTAGAAGCCGTGACCGGCCACGCGCGTACCAGCTTCAAAATCGATCAGGTCGTGTTTTTCGGCGAGGTCAACATGATCGAGCGGCGTGAAATCGTATTTGGGAATTTCCCCCCAGGTTCGCAGCGTGACGTGATCTTTCTCTTCCCCGACCGGTGCATCGGGGTGAGTCATATTGGGAATCTGTTTGAGCAGGTCGAACAGTTCTTCCTCGACTTCTTTCTGCTTGGCTTCTGCGACAGAAACTTCTTCGCGGAGTTCTTTCCCTTTGGCGATGAAAGTCTGGCGTTCGTCGTTGTCTTTCGCTTTCGGGATTTTGCCCGAGACTTCTTTTTGCTCGCGACGAAGTTCGTCTCCTTTTTGGATCCATTCGCTGCGTTGATCACGCAGCTCGATCAGTCGGTTGAGATCGAGTTCGATGCCGCGGTTCTTGCAGTTCTCTTCGACCGCGTCCCGGTTGTCGCAAACATAATTCAGATCGAGCATGATGCTGGAGTCTTATCTCAATGTGATGAAAATGTGTGAAGTCTAATTTCGTAGGGTCCGCTGTGCGGACCGTTGTGAAAAGGAAAATTCTATCGTACAGAGACCCATTTGGTGAGCAAACGTGACTACCCGGCGGGAGTGTCACATTCACCGTCTCTCTGCTTGTCAGTCTCTCTCTATCTGAGCCAGTTTCTGCCACAGTTCGGCACTCGCATGAATGCCACGCTGGAAGTCTCCGAGATCGAAATGTTCGTCGGGAGAGTGCAAGTTATCAGTATCTTGTCCCCAACCCAACAGAAGTGTATCGATTCCCAGGATCTCCCGAAAGGCTCCTACCACGGGGATCGAGCCTCCCTCGCGAATCAACACCGGTTCGGTCCCAAACGCGGTTTCAATGGCTGATTTTGCCGCCGCCAGATAAGGACTGTTCCTGTCAATTAATGCCGCCGGACAACCGTGGAACGTCTGGAATTCCATGCGTAATCCGTCGGGGAGATTGGCTTTCAAATAAGCTTCCAGGTTGGAGAGAACATTTTCGGCGTTCTGGTTCGGTACTAATCGACAAGAAATTTTTGCCGTACAGAAAGAAGGAACGATGGTTTTCGGTCCTTCTCCCGAATATCCTCCGAATAGACCGTTCAATTCGCATGTCGGGCGTGCCCAACGTCGTTCGATGGTCGAGAAACCGGCTTCTCCGAATGTCGAACCGACGCCGAGTTCCTTAGCGAACTCACTTTCATCGAACGGCAGCGACGCATATTCTTCTCGCTCTTCGGGAGAGAGTTCCAGCACATCGTCATAAATTCCGGGGATTTGCACACGGCCTTCTGCATCGTGCAATTTAGCCAACAGTTGTGACATTCCGGTCAGCGGGTTCGCGATTGTGCCACCGAACATTCCACTGTGAAGATCTTTCGACGGACCATGCAATGTCACTTCGCACGCCGTGATGCCTCGCAGTCCGTAAGTGATAGCCGGCATGCCGGGGGCAAATTGACTGGTATCACTCACCACGGCAATGTCGCAATTGATCGAATCTTTATGCTCTTCGAGATACTTGTCGAGATTGTCGCTGCCAACTTCTTCTTCTCCTTCGATAATGAATTTCACATTGACGGGAAGTTTTCCGGCCGTCTTCAGCCATGCTTCCACACCAAACAGATGTGTGATCATCTGCCCTTTGTCGTCTGTCGCACCACGCGCGAAGATCTTTCCCTCGCGGACATCGGGTTCAAACGGAGGCGTTGTCCACAAGTCAATCGGATCGGGAGGCTGTACATCGTAATGGCCATAGATCATCACGGTTGGTGCATCCTCAGCTTCACACCACTCTGCCGTCACGATGGGATGACCGGCGGTCGGCACAATTTCCGAAGTCAGGCCCGCCGTTTCAAAGCGGGCTTTCAACCATTCGGAGGCTTTCGTCATATCGTCTTTGTAGTGAGAGTCGGCACTGATGGACGGAATGCGGAGCAGTTCGGTCAAATCGGCAACGTAATCATCGGCGTGATCGGCAAGGTATTGGGCAATATCGGTCATGGGAGAGTCCAGGGAGTGATTGAGTCTGCATCACAAACAACTTGCGCCCTTTTTTCAATGGTGCAGGATCAAAGGGGCATCGCAGGTGGGGACACAATGGGAGTAGGTAGCACTATTTGCTCGCCAAATAGTATGCGACAGCACAAGAGCTCAACCACATAAGGCTGTCTTTGGTTAAAACCAAAAACGTCTCGATCTCACCCCAAAATCGGCAACATCGATGAAGAGCCGTGTTGGACTTCGCCGGTGACGATTTCACCAATCAGGGTGGTCGGAGTGCAATCGTTGACGCGAACCTTCGTCATTGATCCTGCCAGTCGTGGGTTGCCATCGAAGACAACGATCCGGTCGCAATCGGTGCGGCCCGTTAATTGAGTGGCGAGTGCTGCACCCGGTTGGTGATCGACTTCTTCTGCCGCCTTGCGTCCCCACTTGCTGATTCCTTCAATCAACACTTCGACATTGGTACCGATGAAGTCGGCATTGTCTTCAGCACTGATCGCGTTTTGCAGATCGAGCATTTCGTTGTTGCGTCGTTTTTTGACTTCTTCGGGAATGTCGTCCGGGTAAAGCGTCTCGGCTTTCGTGCCGGGACGTTCGGAGTATTTGAAGATAAAGCTGTTTTTGAAACGGAATTCGCGAATAATATCGAGCGATTTTTGATGAGCTTCTTCAGTCTCACCACAGAAGCCGACGATGAAGTCGCTGGAGACAGCACAGCCGGGAATCGTTTCGTTGATGCGGTGCATCATTTCACGATAATCGGCGATGGTGTAGCCACGTTTCATACGGGCCAGTAATTCGTCGTCGCCATGTTGCGCGGGGACATGCAGGTATCGGCATGCTTTGGGAAGATCGCGGATGGCCTGTAACAAGTCGTCGGTCATATCTTTGGGATAGCTGGTCACAAACTTGATGCGGTCAATTCCTTCGACATCGTGAACCATCGCGATGAGATCCGAAAGTCGATGCAGCTTGCCGTTCTCGGTGTGTTTGTAACTGTTGACGGTTTGACCCAGGAAGGTAATTTCGCGGACACCCTGATCAGCCAAAATCCTTACTTCCTGCAGGATCTCGCTCGGATTGCGTGATTGTTCCGGCCCGCGAGTCGACGGAACGACGCAATAGGTACAGAACTTGTCGCAGCCGATCATGATCCGTACGAACGCCTGGAACGGCGAAGATCGCATTTCTGGATCGCGCAATGGATCGTAACTTTGAAAGCTGCCGCTCACTTCATCGCGAGAGCCGTCACGTCGTCCGAGACTCACTGCCATTTGTGGTTCACGGTTGCCGCGAATTTCGCTCACTAATCGTGGGATCTCGGCAAGCTGACCGGTCCCGACAATCAAATCGACATGTGGGGCTCGTTCGAAGATCAACTCCTGATCTTTCTGAGCCATGCAGCCCATCACGCCGATCACTTTGTTGGGGTTGTTGTGCTTGGCGTATTTGAGCCGACCGAGAGAACTATAAATTTTATGCTCGGCATGTTCGCGGACACTGCACGTATTGAACAGCACGGTGTCGGCTTCTTTCGGATTGGCCGTCAGTTCGTATCCCGACTTTCGCAGCGCAGCGACCACCAGTTCACTATCGAGCATATTCATCTGACATCCGACGGTCTCGATGAACAGTTTGCCGTTATGTGTTTCTGGTTGTGATGTTGTTTGTAAGTCAGTCACGATAATGGGACCATGTAGGTTGGGTTAGAGAGTGCAACGAATTGTCACCTCACTCAAAATCAGAGAGAGCTTCAGAAATTAGCGATCACTCGCAACGAATATTTCCTCACCCCGGCCCTCTCCTCCTAAGAAGGAGAGGGTGGCATGCAAATAGGCACATCTTAAACTGATTGTCAACTTCGTCCTTCTTTTCCGTTGGAGGAGAAGGTGCCCGAAGGGCGGATGAGGAGGTTTCCTCGAATGTTTACTATTTTACTCGTTCGACATACTTACCGGTTGCCGCGTCAATCTTGATTTTGTCGCCTTCGTTGATGAAAGCGGGAACTTGCACTTCTGCACCGGTATCGACAGTTGCCGGCTTCGTCACGTTCGTGGCTGTGTTTCCACGTGCGGCAGGTTCGGTGTATGTGATTGTCATAATCACATGGGCCGGTGGAGTCATGTCGATCAGTTGCTCGTTCCAGAACAACAATTCGACCGGCGCGTTTTCCTGCAAGTAAGTTGTTTTGTCACCGCACGTTTCTTCTGTCAGCGTGTATTGCTCGTACGATTCATTGTCCATGAAAACGTATCCACTGCCGTCACGGTAGAGGTATTGTCCTTTGCCGTAACGAATGTCGGCCCCTTCGACCGAGTCGCCACTTTTGAAGGTACGGTCGAGAAGCGTTCCTTTGATCAAATTGCGGAGCTTTGTTTTATAAAGTGCCTGCCCTTTACCCGGTTTGACGAAGTTGCATTCGATCATGTCATAAGGATCGCCCTCAATGATCACTTTGACGCCCTTCTTGAAATCGCTTGTATTCACTGATGCCATGGGTGTGTGCTACCTGTACTGATTGTGTCCAAAAGTTTGTATTTGTCTAATTCTTCGTTGTTCGGGTTGTTGCAGAATCCTTCACAACTCTCGACACTTTAGCAAATCGAGGGTTGGCTGAAAATGCCGGGAGAGGTTCGTCTCAGACCGCATTTCCCTTTGATTCTCTCTCATTTCAGGAGTTTTTGGTCGTGTCCGTTTCGTCTGCCCCCTCAGATTGGCATCGCTCCCTGGCGGAAGCGATCCGCGATCCGCACATTCTGCTCGAAACACTGGGACTCTCCACAGAATTAAGACCGGGTGCAGAATCGGCGGGAAAACTCTTTCCGTTAATGGTGCCGACCAGTTTTCGAGACCGGATGGAATATGGAAATCCCCACGATCCACTTTTACGGCAAGTCTTGCCTCTGATCGAGGAACATCAAACCGTACCCAATTTCACTCTTGATGCTGTCGGTGATGCGGACGCGAAACGAGCTCCCGGCCTGCTCCATAAATATCAAGGCCGAGCATTGCTGGTCACCACCGGTTCGTGTGCTGTCCATTGTCGATATTGTTTCCGTCGGTCTTATCCGTACCAGGAAGAGCCTCGCACTCTCGACGATTGGGGACCGGCATTTGATGTCATCGGTAAAGACACCTCGATCCGGGAAATTATTCTCAGTGGAGGAGACCCTTTGATGCTGTCCGAGGTTCGGCTTGATCAATTGCTGACTCGGTGTGAGAGGATCCCCCATTTGTCGCGAGTCCGCATTCATTCTCGCTTACCGATTGTTTTGCCAGATCGTGTCGATGCCACTTTGATCGAAAGATTGCAAACCTCTCGACTGACACCAATTATGGTGGTCCACGCCAATCATCCACACGAGATTGTCGGGGACTGTGCGAATTCTCTTGCGCAATTGGTGAAGTCTGGAATCACGACCCTTAATCAGGCTGTGCTGCTTCGCGGAGTCAATGATTCGGTTGATGCGTTGGCAGGACTTTCTGAGCGACTGGTCGATCTGGGAGTGATACCCTACTATTTGCATCAACTCGATCGTGTCCAGGGAGCCGCACATTTTGAAGTGAGTGACGAACGAGCGTGCGAACTGGTCAACGAGGTCCGCAAAGTTCTTCCCGGCTATGCAGTTCCACAGTTGGTGAGAGAAGTCGCTGGAGAAGTTCATAAAGTCCCGTTGGGATGAAAAGTAAGCGCTCTGTCAAAGTATGACGATTTTAATGTCTCTATAAATTGATCCTGACATTAAGGTTCTCTTGTGCGTGCAATCCCTCTATCTCATGCACAAGCTGCTGCTTGTCTATAGTTTTTGTTCATCAAGATCGATCTTAGTGATATTGCGCCGCGCAAGGAGAGAAGAGACGAGGACGAACTCTTGCGCACATGGTCTCTGATGAACTCAAGGATGATAAAATGAAGCCGTTTTCGACTTTTGCCGGTTTGATCCTCTGTTTGCCGACACTCACATCGGCTGGATTACTGGACGAGATTGAGACTCTGCAACCGGTCAACAACTGGATTTCATCCTTAGAACTCTCGGACGAATGTGGGTCGACAGGTTGCGGTGATTGCTGCACTTCAACGTCTGTCTGTGATCCTCGAATTCCGATGATGATGGGAGACGGCGGGCTCGGTGTACCAACCAGTCTGTTATTTCAGTTCCAGAATCATATGACGAAAGTCTCTGAAAACAACAGCGTGATCCCTCAAGATCGAATTGGTTTGAGTTGGAATTTGTTGAACGATGTCGAAACACGATCGGGACTAGGTGGATTCGTACCAGGTGACGATCAGGATCTCAGCGAATTCAAATTGCGATACGAAAAGACATTCTTCGACGGTA